>Ga0129315_1000198_pt1 | contig 65219 bp, 67 predicted proteins | sample Cm827metagenome_FD_94432 | JGI IMG/M metagenome (GOLD analysis project Ga0129315, IMG submission 94432) | Eastern black-and-white colobus group fecal microbial communities from Wisconsin, USA - Cm827 metagenome | ecosystem: Host-associated > Mammals > Digestive system > Large intestine > Fecal... | reverse complement strand
ACATGTTGCTGTCAATGACAAAGGAAACATCATTCTTCATTTTCATGAAAATGGCATTTTCCAGCGTATTGACCGTCAAATCCTCCTCGTCGGTATATGCCGTATCATTCAGCGCATTATACAGCTCCAACAGTCTCTTTTTGTTTCGGAACAGCATTCTGAATACCCTGTCCTTGTAAGTGTAGTACACAGGCATTTCCTCTGCTGCAGCGTCCTTAATCCGTTCTTTCTTCATATTCTTCTCCTTTCGTTTGGAAAGCAGAAAATGCAGCCGCCATCCCGAAAGGCTCTGTCTCATTCCCTGCTTTATGAAAATAAGTTAAGTGGTAGTAAAGCAAGGATTCTAAAACAGATCATGTGCAATACACATGGTGCAGGGCACAAGTTAGAAAAATAGATTTGATATACGAATTTCCGTTAGAATTTCTATGCTTTAATTTGATTGTAGCAGGCAGTTTACAAACCGTCAAGGAAAAGTTTTCATACATTACTTATCACGAAACCACCCAACTTTTATGACTTGAACGCTTCCGCCGGAAAATCATGTGTCTGTTCGGACTGCAATTCATTTGAAGCTTTTGACATTTGTTCTTCCTTCGAAATCCCGATTCGTCGCTTTGTTTCGTATTTTCAATCTAGCATATAGAGGTATTTTATTTTACCTGCTTTCCCTTTATTTGCGGAATAGCAGGGATAACTGTCTATCGTATTAATCGCTGCCTTACCGCACATGAGATTTAAGGAAGACAGCCAAAGATTACAGTGCAATCTCCATTCCAAGCGCAAAGGAATATATAATCTTCTCCGTAACTTCCTTTCCCGTCAGCTTGTGAAGCGCCTCCGCATAATAATCCAGCTGTGTCTGATACCTTCTGACCAGCTCCTCAGGAGCCTTCACTGCGTCGGTTTTATAGTCCGCCACGATTATTTTCCCATTCTCCTCAAAGAACACGTCGATAATTCCCTGTATCAGCACCTGCTCGGAAGCGGGGCATTCCTGATCCAGCCGGTCCGCACCTATTCCCATGACAAAGGGCTGCTCCCTGCGAAGCCTGCCGCACAGGGATGCCTGTCTCATACGCCGTGCCAGACTGCTGTCCAAAAAGGTCATAAGCTTCGTCTCTGACACACTGTCCCGCCACTGCTGGGTCAGCTTTTCCTGTCTGACAAACTCATCAAGCTGGCCTGCCAGTTCTTCTTTCGTCCGGTTTGTTTCGGCGGCCTCCAAATCCAAAAGCTCCATCACCTTATGATAAGCGCTTCCTCTGTCAGTACCGGACATGCCTTCCTTGCTGCTGATAAAGGAGGGAATATAGGGCACAATCTCCGGCTCCTCAAACAGCTCCCTGGTAAAAGCGCTGTCATAGCCTTTGCTTCCTCCTGTGTCCATTGACTCATCCAGTTTGTCCTGCCAGTTCTGCTGCTGACCATGCATTGCTTTCATCTTCAGTTCCGACACCGTTGTTTTGACAAATAACCCTGACAAATATTGATGTGAATAATTTCGATTAAATTTTTCTGACAATTCTGTCATTATTGATTGACTGCCCTGACCGGCAAGCAGCCTTTGCTTTCTCGATATTTCCCCGGCTGCTTCCCTGATATCCTTCAGCATCAGTTCATCAGGGCCTATGAAAACAGGATTTTTCAGGCAGGGAATAATAAAGTCCAAATAACAGGAAGCACCTGCCAAAGCGGAAAAGGATACTCTGTCTCTTTGCAGCTCCAGCTCTTCCTGCAGCTTATCAAGGTCATTGGTCATAGCGGTCAGTATCAGCTTTTCCTTTGCTCTGGTCATAGCCACATAGAGCACCCGCATTTCCTCTCCCAAGGCATCCAGACGCATTTTAAGCGCCACCGCTCTTTTCTTCAGCGTCCTGCTTTGAATGCGCAGGGAGCTGTCAATATAGTCCACACCTATTCCCATATCCGCATCGGCAATCAGCCTGCTGGCAGTATCCTGCATGTTAAAGCGCTTGGACAGCCCGGCCACAATACACACCGGGAACTCCAGCCCCTTACTTTTGTGAATACTCATAATGCGAACCACGTCCGCATTTTCATCCAGCACATCCGCCTCACCGTAATCCACTTCATATTTTTCCAGCTGCTCAATATAGCGAAGGAAATGAAACAGTCCGTAGTAGCTGGTCTGCTCAAAGGCTGCCGCCCTGGTAAGAAGCATTTCCACGTTTGCCCGCCTCTGCTCTCCTCCGGGTCTGGCAGATACATAATCCAAATATCCTGTGCCCGACAGGATTTCCTGTATTAGCTTATGAATGGGGGTATAAGCGGTCTTCTTCCGATATACGGAAAGACGGTTCAGGAACTCAGACACCCTTGCCTTCTCTTCCCCGTCATAATTGCAAAGGAGCTCATAAAGAGGGATTTTTTGATCCACGGCGCGGATTTTGGCAATCTCCTCCTGGGAAAAGCCTCCGAAAAAGGACTTCATAACGCCATACAGCGGAATATCCTGATAAGGATTGTCAATAACATGCAAAAGCTGTAAAAGCACCTTAATTTCCACAGTCTGAAAATACCCTGTTCTGGATGCCACATAGGCCGGGATTCCTTCCTTCTCAAGCACGCTCTTAAATTCCTCCGCCCAGCCCGCTGTAGTTCGAAGCAAAATCACTATATCCGAATACCGGACAGGGCGCATTCTCCCCGTTTCCTTATCCGTCACATACAAGGTTGCATACAGCTCCCTGATTTTCCTTGCAATTGCTGCCGCCTCCTGCTGTCTTGCAGAAAGGGAGGACTGCTCATCCTTACCGATCATGAGATACTCTGTTTCATAGGGATCCTGCTTAGAACCGGCTTCTCCTGACTCCTCTCCGCCTGCTTCCTGCTTCGGAAAGACCGCCCCCGGATAAAGAGCCGCCTCTGCGTCATACTCCACGCCGCCCAGATTCCTTCCCATAATCTGTGAAAACAACTGGTTTACGCTATCCAGTACCTGATGTCTGCTTCGGAAATTTTTATGCAGATCAATGCGCTGACAACAGGAATCCTGCTTAGAATAACAGTTGTATTTTTCCATAAAAAGCTCAGGTCTTGCCAGACGAAAACGGTAAATACTCTGCTTCACGTCTCCAACCATGAACCGGTTATAATGCTCCTCATCCTCCCCCGAAATGCTTTTTAAGATCAGTTCCTGAACCAGATTGCTGTCCTGATACTCGTCAATCAGTACCTCCCCAAAGTGCTGTCGGTACTCCAGCGCCGCCGGAGAGGGAAGCAGGCTTCCATCCTCCTGTTTCAGAAGCAGAATTTCCAGTGCAAAATGCTCCATATCGTGAAAATCAATAATATTATCCCTGCGCTTTCGCTCATCCAGCATGCGTTTATAGGTAAGCACCAGAGACAAAAGCTCCTCCACTGCGGGAGCAGCCTTCTGCATTCTTTTCACTGCCTGCTCGGGAGAAACGGTAAGATAATTCTCCTTCACATCCTCAAGCCGCTTCTTGATATCCTTTCGAAGCTGCTGCACTCTCTCACGCAGCACGGGATCAACGGATGCATCCTTTTTCGACGGCAGCCTGCCAAAGGAAATTGTTTCAAACAGCCTGTAATAATCGGAAAGAGTATCCGCCGCCGAAAGCTTTATGAGCATTTCCCTTTCCTGCTCCAGCACTTCCCCATACATATAGGGGCCTTCCGGCTTTTCCGCCAAAGTGATTGCAAATTCCAAATCATTGACACTCTCATCCACAATGGTTTTCATATAACGGACAATATATTGGCACCATTCGGAATTTTCCATTTCCGTAACATCCGATATTTTATACTCCTGTTTGCATTGACTGATCCAGTCTTCCGGCCATGGATAGCTCATGGAAAACTGATAAAGCTTCTCAATGTATTCCTCTATAAGCCGGTCATTACTGCCGGTAGAAAAATACTCCATACAGTTAATAAACTCTGGCCTTTTCTCCTGATACTGCTGCTCCAAAAGCCGGGACAGCACATCCTGCCCAAGCAGGGTCAGTTCTCCCTCATCCGCAATCCGAAACCCCGGATCAAGACCGATATCATTGAAATTATTTCTGATCAGAAACAGGCAGAAGCTGTCAATGGTGGTAATCTGCGCATTATGAAGCAGCGACATCTGCTTTTGAAGGTGCACATTCTCCGGTTCCCGCTCTAAGCGTTCCCCCAGTGCAGTGCCGATACGCTCACGCATTTCCGCAGCCGCCGCATTGGTGAAGGTAACCACCAAAAGCCGGTCAATATCCATGGGATGCTTTTCATCCGTCACCAGTCCGATGATACGCTGAACCAGCACCGCTGTCTTTCCCGAACCGGCTGCCGCACAGACCAGAATATTTCTGTCCCGCAGATCAATTGCCATTTGCTGTTCCGGTGTGAATTTAGTGGCCATTTTCCTCTCCCTTTTCCGTTTCTTTACCCATTTCCCTGTTCATTCTCTCAATCAATTCATCCTCCGGATAACTTACCAGCTGCCTGGTTTCATATCCGGGTACTCCGGCCTCGAAGTCACATACTCCCTTAAAGGCACAATAGGTACAGGAATTCCTGCCGCCCTGCTCGCAGGGATTGATCTCTACCTTCCCGTTTAATATCTCACGTCCAAACTGTCTGATCTTATGATTGACAAAAGCAGAAACCATCTCATAATCCTGTCTGTCAATCACGCTGGACCGCACGGAAAAGCTTCCGTCCTTCTTCCGCTCCACTGGTACAATCAGGGACTTATCCGAAAAATTTTTATCAAGCAGGCTGATGACCTGTTCATCTTTGCTGACCACACCGGTGGTTCGAAGCTCCTTTAAAAGCTCCCTGTCAAGCTCCTGCGGCGTTAATTCCTCCTCTGTTTTAATCAGCGGGTCCGCCACATGATAATACAGAAGAGCAGCCGGAACCACCTCCTTGTCGGGATGCTTTGCAGCGGTGATTTCCGCAGCCACATTCATATAAACCACCAGCTGGAGCTGCAAGCCGTAATAAAGTGCAGCCAAATCGAACTTTTTGTTCCCCGACTTATAATCAATAATCTTCACATAAACATGCTCTTCATCCTCGCAGGTATCAATCCGGTCAATCCTTCCCCGAAGCTTCATCTTTTCCTCTTCGGACAATGCAATATTTACTGACTCCAGCTTTTCCACACGCTGAAAGGACATTTCAAAAAAGGACGGTACGAAATCACCCTCCCTAAGCTGGGCCTTTAACGTCCTGACGGCTCTTTTCAGGATACGGTACATTCGTTCTGTCATATATTCATAACGTGCGTTACTGTATAATACATTCTCGCCATACTGCAGGGTGCATTCTAAAAGTGCCTGATGAAGCAGCTGATCCCCCGCTTCCTCCGGAAAGTCAAACCATGTATAATTATTTTCTGAAAGTTTTCCTGCAAAAATTTCCAGCACCTCGTGAAAAATATTTCCCAAATCCACCTGTTCAAAGCCAAATTCCTCCCGCTCCTTCAACATCAGACCATACTGAAGGAAATGAGAATAGGCACAGGCCGCATAGCGTTCCAGCCGGCTTACGCTGTTTTCCAGCATCTGACCGTAAAGCGCCCTTGCCACCGCTTTGACAAGAGGCTTATGAGTATACTGCTCAAAGGCTGCTTGTGCAAGTTTTCCTGCATAACGGCTGTATTTCTCGTCCTCATCATAGAGCCGGTACAGGGAATAAAGCTCCTCCTCGGAAAGCTGTCCCTCCCGTCCTCTGGCATATTCCCGAAGCTCCCCGGCCAGAAGAGACAAACCGTCCTTCTTTCCAACCAGCTGATTAAAGGCCGTCTGTGTATCGCTTGCCTTTTCGATTTCTATCTGTGGAAACAGCTTTTCCATTCTCTCAATCAGGTAGGAGGGTCTGATGCTCTTTCCCTGACTGCTGATCCGTGAAAAGGACATGTACAGGCGCTTAGAAGGCTTGGTCATATTCATATACAAATACAGTCTTTGGGTGTACATCTGCTGTCTGGGTGTAGGGGCAAGCTCAAATTCCGAGCCTTGTAAAAATTCCCTGTCGATATCGGAAATAATCCGGCTCTTGGAATTGGTTTTGGGAATGTTTCCATCGTTGACTCCCAAAAAGAATAAAATCTTCACCTGCTTTAAGCGGCTTCTTTCCATATCGCCCACCACAATCCGATCCACGCTTCCGGGAATGGTTCCCACCTGAATTTCTCCAAAGCCTGCGTCCAGAATATCCGCAAATTCCTGAAGCGTCATGGGCTCCTGATCAAGCAGGGAAACAATCTGTTCCAAAAGCTCCATCACAAGACGATAGATCTGGGCATATTCTCTGGCTCTTTCCGGTTCGCCGTTTTCCCGGAATTCCTGCTCATAAACCGCCAGCTTTTCCTGAATTTTTCCCGCAACAATAAAATCATATAAGGTTCTGACCAACTCTCCCGCCGTCTTCTTTTTTTCAAGCAGCGGAGCGATCTGTTCCATCATGCGCTCCCTTGTGGCATTCAGCTCTGCCAGCGCACGCAGCTGCCTTTCCTCTCTGCCATCCGCCTGCAGCTCATCCTCCTGTGACTCTTCTTCCGGCTCTTCTTCCGGTATCGACTTCAGTACATCGCTTGTCCGCACAAAGGCCTGACTCCACTTCTTCCGTCCCTTGATGCCGCAGGCAAGCACATAGTTTTCCAGCCTGTCAATCTCCTCAGGCGTAAAGTCCATCAGCCCGCAGCGCAGGTAATGAAATACCGCCTCATAGGAAAAATTCTGCAATACCATTTTCAGTGCGCTTCTAATATACTCAATAAAAGGATTGAGCAAAAGCCCTCTGGTTCTGTCCATAAAAAAGGGAATGTCATACACCAGCGCTTCCCTCTCAAAATAATCGCCATAGGTCTCCAAATCGCCGGTAACCACCGCAATATCCCGGTAACAATAGCCCTCCTCCAAAACCAGCTTCTTAATGGTAATACATACTTGTTGGACCTCTTTTGCCGGATTAATGGCCTCCGTAATATGAATTGCGGAGCCTGCCGCATCTTCACCTTCATAAGCTTTCCACGGATAGCGGAACAAATTCTGCTCCAAATGTGCAAGCTCCTTATTCTCCTTAAATCTGGGCAAAGGAGTGCTCTTCATATAGATATCATCTGTTCTTTTAACGTCTGCCTCCCTGGCCAACCGGCAAAGATCCACTGTTGTTTTCTTGCTAAGGTAAAATAATTCCTGCTCCCCGCCAATTCGAAAGGGATTTTCACGAATATCAATTGTTATAGAAACGATGACTTCTTCGGTCAACCTCATAAGTTCCTGTATCAAACGATACTGGATCGGTGTAAATCCCGTAAATCCGTCGAATACAACCACGCTGCCTTTGACAATCTCCGACCTTCCTACCGCATCGGTCAGCAGGCTTAAGGTCTCCTCCGTAGTAATGAATTTATGGGAAATATACTCCTGAAATCCTCTGTAAATGGTCTCAAGATCCTTTAGCTTCCGATATAATGCACCTCTCCCTTTGGCAAATTCGGCCAGTTCCCCCGCCTGATCTGTGGAAATGCCATACTGCATAAACTCGGAAACCGCTGACTTCACCTCATGGATGTAACCGATCTTGTTTAAATTTTTCCCGATAACAGGCATCTCATCCTGTAGCTCTGCCGCCACCTTGCGCAGCACCAGACTCTTTCCCGTATCATCCAGAACCGTTCCCGTCCCGCACCCTGTCTCCTCAAAGATGCGGTGTGCAAGTCTGCCAAAGCTGAGCACATCGATATTCATAATACCGCCGCGGCTGCTGGCGTTCACCAGATCTATCTGAACCTGCATGGTAAACTGATCCGGCACCAGAAAAAGGAAATTCCGGTTCGGCTCTCTATCTGCCCACTGTGTTATGTACTCATAAAGCTGTCTGCTCTTTCCGGCACCCGAACCGCCGAAACAAAACCTTAATCCCATATTATCCCCGTTTCCATTCCCTTTACGCTCTCTTACAAATAAGGAATCATCTCTTTCACAGAGTCAAAAATTAAATCAGGAATTACTTTTGATGTTCTTACATCCTCCATTCCCGCCTCACCGCTGAGCACTAAAATTCCTGTATACCCATTATTTACACCGGCTGCCACATCCGTATAAAGACGGTCTCCCACCATAGCGGTCTGTTCCTTACTTACTCCGGCCCGACAAGCCAGATAATCCATAATATCACCGTTAGGCTTCCCTACAATATGATCCGGGTATCGAAAGGCAGAGGCATGAATAAACGCATGAATTGCCCCTGCGTCCGGGATAAACCCGGTTTCCGTAGGACAATTATAGTCAGGATGGGTTGAAATATAGGGCAGCCCTTCCCGCACCAGATCACACACTCTGCACATTTTGGCATAGGTAAGAGAGGTATCAAAGCCTACCACTACCACCTCCGGGCTGTCCTCGTCAAGATCAATTCCTTCCTCCCGAAATTCTTCTGCAAGCAGCTCATTTCCCAGAAGAAACACTCTCTTTCCGGGAAAATTCTTCTTTAAATAAGCAATGGTGGCCTGTCCCGATGTAACAATCTTAGACAGATCAATGGGAAGTCCCATTCGTTCCAGCTTTTCCACGTATGCCTGCGGATTCTTAGAGGAATTATTGGTTAGGAACACATATTTCTTTCCCCGCTGCTCCACTGCCTTTAAAAAGTCCCTGGCACCGTCAATCCATTTTTCTCCCAAATAAACGGTTCCGTCCATATCCAGTGCAAAGCAGGTAATCCTCTTTAATATTTGATTTGTATCTGTATTAATTTCAGGTATCATATGCACCTCGTTGCTTCCTTAAGCCAGTCAAGCTCTTTCCCTGTAAAATAAGGCTCCAGCCTTTGATAAACCTCTTTATGATACTCATTCAGCCACTTCCGTTCCGTCTCATCAAGCAAAGAAAGCTCTACCCCGTCCAAATCAATGGGCGCACAGGTCAAATCCTCAAAGTACATGAACTGACCGTATTCATTCTTTTCACCCTTGCGGCAGAGAAGCTCATTTTCAATTCGAATGCCATGGCTGCCCTCTATATAAATTCCCGGTTCATCGGTAGTCACCATGCCTTCCTCAAGCACCGCATTATCCTGATGATCAGGCATCAGCTTCCACCGAAAGCTGTTTGGTCCCTCGTGCACATTTAAAAGGTATCCCACGCCGTGACCGGTGCCATGCTTATAGTCCATACCCTGTTCCCAAAGCACCTCTCTTGCACGGATATCCAGGTTTACGCCTCTGCACCCGTATAAAAAACGAGTGTTTTTTAATCTTAGCATAGCACGGAGCACAAGCGTAAAGTGCCGTTTCATCTCCCCTGTCACCTCACCCAGTACAAAAGTTCTGGTAATATCCGTACTTCCCTCCCGGTAATGGCCTCCGCTGTCCACCATCAAAAGCCCACAAGGCTTAATCTGCGCACAATCCTCCGGCTTGGCGCTATAATGGATAATAGCCCCGTTAGCTCCGTAAGCGGAGATTGTCTCAAAGCTTGGCTCGATATAGCCCTCTGCTTTCCTTCGAAGCTGCTCCAGATATTCTGCAGCGCTTACCTCCGTCATGGGTATTTTGCCTACGTTATTCTTAAGCCAGTACATAAAGTGTGTTACCGCCACGCCGTCCTTCAAATGGGATTTACGAAGATTTTCTGTCTCTACGGAATTTTTTACTGCCTTCATCATAGCAGTGGGATTTGGCCTGTCAAGCACCTCCACATGCTCTCCCAGTATCCTATGTAGGCGGTAATTGATGCGTGCCCGGCATATTAACACCTTTTCCCTGCGGATAGCTGCCGCATAATCATAAAAATTCTGATAAGGGTACAGTTCCACCCCGTTTGCTTCCAGATAGCTCCTGATCTCATCCGGCCACGCCTTACCTGCAAAAAGAAGAACCTGATCCATCCGTATCACCGCATAGGAGAGGAACACCGGACAATAATCCACATCACCGCCCCTAAGATTTAAAAGCCATGCAATATCATCTAAGGAGGTTAAAATATGCACATCTGCACCGTCCTCCTTCATCCGCTCCCGCACTCTCCTTAGCTTTTCCGCTGTGGACTGCCCGCTATAGCATTCCTCCAATATCCATACGGGATGATCGGGGAGCAGCGGACGGTCCTTCCAGATATCCTCCGCCAAATCCCGATCCCAGAGAATTCTTCCCTGCTTCTTACGAAGGATTTCCTCAAAGCCCTCAGCCTCATCAGCCCTCACCACTCTGCCATCAAAGCCCAGAGTCTGCCCCTCGGAGAGTACGCTGTCAAGATACTCCTTTAGGGTGGGCACCCCCGGCTCTCCCATTTTCATCAGCCTGATGGATGTGCCTGAAAGCTCCTCTCCGGCCTGAATAAAATATCTGCCGTCGGTAAAAAGGGCCGCCTCGTCCGCTGTCACCACAAGGGTTCCTGCAGAACCGGTAAACCCGCTGAAGTATTTACGTACCATGAAAAAGCCGCTGACATATTCACTGTCATGATAATCCGAGGTAGGAATCAAATAACAGTCTATATCCGCCGCTTTCATGGCTTCCCTCAATAATTGTAATCGTTCCTGTATCATTTTGCCTCTCGTTCTGCCGCATTTACGGCCACTGCTATCATATTATAAGTAATATGATAGCATGATTTCTGGCGGGATGATAGTGGCATGTAAGGCTTTTATCAAGCTATTTTCTCATCTTCGGATTAAAGATCAGGCTTGCAAGGTATCCAAAAATCAAAGCTGCCGAAGTTCCCACAGCTCCGGCCTTAAAGCCTCCCATAAAAAGCCCCATAAAGCCCTCCTTATCTACAGCTTCCTTGACACCCTTCATCAGAACATTTCCAAAGCCAAGCAGCGGAACAGATGCCCCCGCACCGGCAAATTCCACAAACGGCTGATACCATCCGAATACGCCGATCAAAGCACCGAGACACACTAAAAGCACCATGATCCTCCCCGGCATCATCTTCGTCTTTTCCATCAAAATCTGTACAAGGGCACAAATCAGCCCTCCCACCCAAAATGCATTAAAATAATCCATGATAACCTCCTTAAACCGCAGCTCTTTTTGCAGGATTGCTTTCATGGATTATTATGTACAAAAGTCTTTTATTTCATTCTCTTACCGCTTGCAAACCTTTGTCCGGAAGCTGCACCAAAATCACTGCGCCAAATACCAGTATACATCCAAACAGCTCTCTTGGGCTCAAGGCCTGCCCTAAAATCACCCAGCCTGCCAGCATGGAAACCACCGATTCCAAGGAAAGGATCAGCGACGCCACCGTGGGATCAAGATCCTTTTGTCCCACAATCTGGAGCGTATACGCCACACCGCTGGACATAATGCCCGCATAGGCAAGCGGAATGATCCCGCCTATAAAATTGGAAAGCTGAGGCTTTTCCAAAATCAATGCCCCCACAGAGCATATCACTCCTGCCGTGAGAAACTGCAGACAGGAAAGCTCCACGCCGTCTGCCTTAGGGGAAAAATAATCGATCACCAGAATATGCACCGAAAATAAAATGGCGCAAATGAATACATAGGTATCGCCCCTGCTGAGCCTAAAGCTTTCGCTCATGCACAAAAGGTACATTCCCACTGCCGCAATCACTGCCGCCAGCCATACCTTTCCCGGCACCTTTTTCTTAAGAAAAATTCCCATAATCGGCACAATAATGATATAAAGAGTAGTGATAAAGCCTGCTTTTCCCACAGTCGTATACATAATGCCAAACTGCTGCAAAAGGGCTGCAGAGCATAATGCCAGTCCACAGCAGCCTCCGCCTATAAGCGTGGTTTTCAAATCGGCACGCTTTACCTGTTTCTCTTTATCCTTTTTCCTTCGGTAAAGCACAAGCGGGAGCAAAACAATACTTCCCATCAAAAATCTTGCCCCGTTAAAGCTGAATGGCCCCATGTAGTCCATGCCCACGCTTTGAGCCACAAAGGCCACACCCCAGATAAACGCTGCCAAAAACAACAGAAAGCTGCTTCTAAGTGCTGTCTTTTTCATTCGTCAATTCCTTTTTACATATATTTCTTTTATAATCTGCGGAATGCTTTTTTTGTTGCATTCAATTACTAAGTCCGCATATCTCTCATACAGCGGCGTTCTCTCCTCATACAGGTTGCGCAATGTAAAACCGGGCTTTAATACCACGCCCCGTTCATGAAGATCACCCAGTCTCTCCTCCAGCTCTTCATAGGGCAGCTGCAAATAAACTACCTGTCCTATGCCCTTAAAATGAGCCATAGCTTCCTGTCCGTAAACGGCACTACCTCCTGTGGCAATCACCGTATCTTTCGCCTGAATGGATGCGTTAATTTGATTTTCCAGTAAAACAAAACCCTCTTCACCGCGTTCCTCTATCAACTGATAAAGCAGCTTTCCCGTCCTTTCCTGAATCACCAAGTCCGAATCCAGGAAATGCAGTCCAAGCTTTTTGGCAAGAACCACGCCGACTGTACTTTTGCCCGATCCCGGCATACCTATCAGGATGATATTGCTTCTCATAAAACCGCAATCACTTCCACTTCACAGAGAACATTCTTGGGAAGCTGCTTAACTGCCACGCAGCTTCTTGCAGGCTTGCCGGTAAAATATTTCTCATAGACACCGTTAAATGCGGCAAAATCATTCATATCCGCCAAAAAGCAGGTTGTCTTAACCACATGCTCGTAATCTGTCCCTGCTTCCTTCAGGATTTCCCCAATATTGATCATAACCTGCTGTGCCTGTGCGGTGATATCCCCGTCCTGAAGCTCTCCTGACTCCGGTATAATGGGTATCTGTCCCGATGCAAACAGCATGCTGTTTGCGATAATTCCCTGAGAATAAGGGCCGATTGCCGCAGGTGCCTTGGGTGTTGATACTTTAGTTAACATAACTTTCCTCCATTTCTTTTCAGACCGCCTAAAACGGTTTATTCATCAAACTGCGCCGTCACATAAAATCCCCGTTCATTTTCAATCACGCTGATTACCTGCCCGTTTGTGGACTTAAGGCGCTCACGAAAAGGAATATTTCCTGACATGGCAAGTGACGGGTCGATGGTATAATAATAATTGCTTGGAAGCACGCCCTCCGTCACTGTAATCAGATCGCCTTCCTTTAAAAGTCCCGGCCTTTCCATCTTAAATTCCATTTGACGCATGTGCATCCCTCCATTCTTATCTATTGTAATCGGCTTACGCATTTTTTTCAATCCATTCTTTTCTGTTCCGGTTTCATTTGGTAACAGTTCAGCCTTCCTGCATTGTCTCGGATATAGCACTGCTTCTTTGATAAAAGCTTAGGACAGTCTTTCGTAAGATTTAAGAGAAACAGGCCGCACAATAATACTGCTGCCCGTAAGGCTTGTCTGAAAAGTCAATCATAGAGAAAAGCACTTGATCCTATAACAAATTTTGGAAAAATCTAAGAAATCCGTTTTAGATATGATATCAACACCCCAGTTTCAAAACTTGCTTCGCTTCAAACATTGAAACTGGGGTATACATTTTCTAAAACGGATTTCTTGATTTTTCACAAAATTTCTTCTAAGGCTCATCGTACTTTTCTCTATGATTGACTTTGAGTTTGCCGACAGGGCAGCTGATAGGTATTTGCGCGGTCTGTTTCCTTAAATCCCGAAAGCTGTCATAGCTGCTATCAAAGAAGCAGTGCCATATCCGAGACGATGCAGGAAGACTGAACTGTTACTTCATTTGAAGCGCAATGGTCCTTATAGTCCCGTCAGGAATATTCCTTTCGCAAAATAAATCAAACTCCCCAACAGCTTTCCGCAGGCGGCGGCGGTCACTGCCACGCCCAATCCATGGCGAAAACCGATCCGCCTCGCAAAGATAGGAAGCGAATCCAGCATTTCCGCTATGGCAAAAGCCAGACAACCTACAAACATTCCCGCAAAAATGCCAAAAGCAATCAAAAACAAGGTTCCTATCACCTTCCAGATACTGTCAGTATGGCTGCCAAAGAGCTGTGTTTCAGAAACAAAGGCCCCTATCTGCCACCAATCGGAAAATACACTGAAGAAACCTCCTACCAGAGTTCCCAACACCACAGCCTCCTCCAAGGCAAATATTTTCTTTGCCACATGCATCTTTCCTGCAAATCTGGGGATAAGCCCAACAGATACCAGTACGGTAAATACACCGGCAGATGCAAGGAGGCCAAAACTAAGTCCGCAAACACACATGAAAAGCTGCTTAAGAAACATCAATGCTCTTTCCCTCCCTGTCCGCTGTCTGTATCAACGCCTTGTTTACATCCGTCTCATAGATACGCATTTCCACCTCAATAGGCGTGGGATCCTTAGTGATTCTTCTTCCTCCTATATGGTTAAAAAACAGAATAATTCCAATTGCCAGTCCCAGCGAATAGGAAACCTCCAAAATACTGTAGCCGTCTGCGGGATATCCCATAACCAGCTCATAAACCTTTGAAAAAATTTTATTAATGCTGATATCATTATGAAAGGCCATGATTGTAAATCCTGTTCCAAAAAAACTGATCGCCGCTACAAAAACCATTTTGATCCATTGAAGCGGACCTTTATGTTTATTTACATCAATCAGCTCAATCAGTGTGTCATTTTCTCCCAGGTTGGTAACGGTAACTCCGCCGCACTCCTCTTCAATCAGCTCAATCACCTTCAAAATACTGACCACCTGGCGCTTACTTTCCTTTTCGTGAAACTGATGTACCCGGAGTGCCTTAACACGGGCACATATGCTTTTATCACTGCAATAAACGGAGGCAATGTCCTTCACACATACCTGTGGTTCCATTACCTCCGCATTTTGTTCCGCTTTTAAATATAAAATTGTATTTGCCATCATACATACCTGCCTTCTGTTTCTTTCTACAGATTAGTATGACCTGTCTTTTTCTATCTATTCGAATTCGGATTGCGAAAGGTAACTCTGTTATTTCGAATTGGCAGATTGCACAAGAATATTATAAAGCTGTCATTGCGAAGAAAAATGAGATTTTCTTAATGTTCTGCTAAAATGCAGCAATTTCGGGACAGGGATGTCCCGAAAAGCCCGTAGCTTCGCCTGGATGGCGAATTACGGGCGGTTGCGAAAGTAAAAATTGTTTTCACAGAACATTTAGAAAATCCATTTGACGAAGCTGACAGCGTGTAATATCCTTGTGCAATTGCCATTCATAATCTGACAAGTTATCTTTCGGTAACCCGAATTCTGTTCATCAATAAAGAATAAACTGCATCAGCACCGGATCGTGATCCGAGTATTCATATCCCCAATCCATATTCTGATAATAATTTACTGCCACATTATCGGAAACAATGAAACCGTCCAGTGTTACTGTATAGGTTTCGCCTTCCACATAAGGCTCATCCGCATTTCTGCAGCTGTTATGTTCAATATCCTCCGGAGCTCTTGCAGATTCAATTGCCAGCCGAAAGCCCTCCGGAAGGCTTTCCTTGGGAAACGGATATGCCCATTCCGGTGCATTTTCCTGATCATCCTCTTTCAGATTGTGATTGAAATCACCGCCGCAGATCACATAATTTCCTCTTTTATATTCGGCTTCCATATCCTGATACAGCATGGCAAGCTGCTTTTCCCTGATTTCGTCACTGCTGCCGTAAGCAGACATATGCATATTGTAAATGCAAAGCAGCTTTCCGCTCTCCGTAGGTACTCTTATTACGGAATAGCACCTGTCCAAATCCAATATTTTAGTGACGGTTTCCGAAATAGGAAGACTTCTTCTAAGAGCTCCTGAAATTTCCTCCCTGGAATAAGTCACAAGCCCACTCACATTCGCTCCGTGAGGCTGCCATGGTGGGAAAAATAGGAACGGAGAATCATAATTCTGGGCAAAAACATAATAATAACCCTTGGCAAACTGATTTAAAAGCTCCAATTCATCCACATGGTAAGTCCTTGTACCATCTCTATCCACCTCCTGCAGAAGGACAAAATCAGGATTTACATCATTAATAATCTTTCCCATGCTGGAAACTGCCGCCAGTACACTTTCCTCATCCTTCGCCCATGAGGATTTGCCCCCATCCATAAAAAAGCTGAAATCCTTCCGGTAGGCGCCAAATCCGATATTGTAGGTCATAATAAAATAAGCATTGCCTTCCTTTATGGCAAAGTCCTCATCAAAATAACTGTTCTCACCATTTCTATTGACCTCAAGGGTCAAATTATCCGGAAGGCGATAATAGCTTCGGAAAACATAAACCGCATAAGCTCCCAGAGCAATTACTAAAACTGCCAGTATGATTATTATTTTTTTCAGCTTTCTTTTCAAATTAAATCTCTCCCTGTACATGTTTCCGATAAGTTTTGCAGGCTGCCGGTCTTATGATACCGAACCTTTATCATTTTATCACAGTTCGGGATTCTTATCCACCGGAATTCTATTTCCATCCTTGCGGCATAAATTTTAATAAAGCAGATCAAGCTTTAACGGTCCATACCATTCGCAACCGGTATCAACCTCAACACCTGCCGGAATCGTAATTTCCATCTGCTGATGCTGATATTCAAACTGAAGCTTCACAGTCAGATCTCTTCTTGATTCAATAATCTCCATAAACCACTTGGATAGGAATTCCATCTTTCCATATTTAAGGTAAGCTCCGCAGATTGTACATGCATACACTTCCAGTCCGTCTTCATTTACAATTGGATATTTCACCGTCTTCCATGAATAATTATGAATATGTTTGTCCCAATTATTTGAAACATTTGAAACAGTTCCTTCCTGGGTTTCTGCCGCTCCGGTTCCATTTTGGTCTGTTTCGTCAAGACAAAAAAAGTGTGAATTTGAAATTTAATAATCTCCACTCTGAATATCCCTCAAAATCATGCGCTTTACCTTATCCTGCAAGGTTTCTTTGCTTGTTTTGCTAAAGTGACAGGTCACAAGGCAGATTGTTTTGCCTATGGTCTTTACAAGGTGCAGTCTGCATTCTTCATTTTGTTTCTTCTCATTATTTCCTGACATATTCATTTTCCTTTCCACGCAAAAAAGCACATAGCTTTCACTATATGCCTTGCACCATTTTAATGTTATAATGGGATTGATAAATTGATTAGAATAGACAGCGAAAATAGTTGTTGAATTTCCCTGCCTCTTATGTTATATTAGGCATAGGAAAAGCACCCACTCCAAAGTGGATGCTCCCAAAAACGATTTAGATTGTCCTTATGGACACCGCCTCATCTGTTTGCAGACAGGTGAGGCATTTTTATTTCTTCTTACGCTTGTCTCGACAAGTTTTTCTCTTGTCGAGAAAGGACAGAAACGCAACAATCAAACTACCAAAGGAAATCAGCAAGCCGATTATCCCTATAAATATTAAAATAATATCTGCAGCCGTCATATCACGCACCTCCCTTCCTATGTATTCCTAGCAGGCTAGGTCACTGGCTCGGGAGGCTGCCACCCTGTCATGGGTACTCTCCTAATGGCTCTCGCCACGTTTATAATCATAACATCTATATTACAAAATTTCAATCAGTTCATGTCGATTTTTGCTAGTTGCTGTTAAAACAAATTCAAACTTACTGTTATCAGTAACACTGAAATTGTATCACAATGACATATCATGCCCTTTTGACATCTCCTTTCTCTGCTCTGTCATATGATGCAAGTTCGGTGCGGTAGCGTTCCGCATATTCTTCCTGTTTCTTCGGCTTGGTCTATCAGCTCTTTTTTATCATGGAGCTGCTTTTCCGTCTGCTTAATCTTCCCATTGGTATTCCTGTACCGCTTTTTCATCTCCGATACAGTTTCCTGCAATTCTGACAGGGTTGTGATCTAATTTTCCTGAAATACTGTTACTTGTCTGATAAAAATACCATTCGAAAAGGAGTATTATGTCACAAACAATCTATCACATCTATGATAAGATCTTTAAGAAAATATTGACCTTATCGTCTAAAGCAGTTATCAATCTTATTAACTGTTTATTCGGAACCGACTACCCCTAAGGACAGTGTCATCCGGTACGACTGGACGGAATTTGTTGACAGTGAACTAAAAAGAGTTCTGGCTGACACCATTCTCACCATTAATGAAAGGCAGAGCTATCATCTGGAAGCACAGATGACCAGAGATGAAACCATTGTCCTTCGGGTTTTCGAATATGGCTTTTCCCATGCAAACCAAAATCCTGTCAGTAATGAGACCTGTTCCGAATTATGCTTTCCGGAACCGAAAATTATTTATCTGGCTCCTGAAGAAAGCATTCCCGAAGAATATACTTTAAGGCTTAACTTCGGTTCCCAAGGGTGCTTTGACTACAAAGTAAGCGTCTTTCTCTTCAGAGAAGTGTTGTCAAGTGTGTTTGTAATCTTTCCCAATCTTTTGAACATTCCATTTGAAAAGGAATACCTGTTACTTATTTTATCTTTGCTTCAATTCCTTTCAGCTCAACTATTTTATCTAAGCTGATGATTGCCTTTATATTATTATCGAACCCATTGAACAGGCAAATCAATTCATATCCAATTTCTCTAAGTTTTGCGGCAACTATGTTGGCTTCCAATATATCGTAGTTCACTTTAGATGTGATATTATTGCCATATAGCGAATAGTTCATTAATTCATTTCGATATCCGGAAGTTACCATCACCTCATCCAGTTGTTTCCCTGAACCAATACGCAGCAAAATTCTGTTAATTCCTTTTATAAACTGCTCTATTTCAACGCTATTGTCCAAAGAAAAAACAAAATCATTTTTCTCCAATTCTCTTATCCAGCAGTCATAGAAGGTATCGAAATGTTCCTCATCCCTGTGGTCAAGCAGCGCATGATACTCCGGCAGGATATTTATATCATATCGCCTGTCAGTAATCATCTCATTGAAAACTTCATAAAGTTTTACATCAGTAGTTCCTTCTTCAAAGACCATGTCATAACCGTCATATTCACACGGAATGCTGAATAAATCCTGCTTTGTTTGTTGTTTACTGTTTTTTATAAAATGCTTCACTTTTATACTCCTTTTTGATTTCACATTCTTTTTATGACCAAGATATATCATTACAATTCCCAAGGCTAAAATTACACCAAAGGAAAAGAACAGGGAAAGATACACATGAATCGGTTGAAATTCATCTGTAATCGCACCATACATACAACAAACAAACATTCCTCCTCCGAACACAGACAAAAGAATCCCTGGAACAGTCAATAAAATTTTTTTCATATACGTTTCACTTCCTTAACCACTATTTCTGTTCTCCACCTTCTGCAAATCAGAACCATCCATATTGAGCTCAGTCTACCTAACCTCAGTGCAAACAAACATCCCCTTCGCATTCACATCTACATCAATCCCATGCCCGCCAAAAACACATCCATCATCATAACCAATTGTATAGGAGCCATTCTGATTCACAAATATGTATTTCAACCGTCCTTTTAATGCTTCCGCAAATTCCTCTGGGTTAGAAAAGATTATTTCGCAATCGTCCTCCAAACACTCCAACGCATTTTCAAATAATTCCTCATCGAATGCCGCATACTTTCTTGCCTGTTGATCCTTAACCTCAATATTCGCAATAAGTTCCCTGGCAATCGTAAGCGGCTTTTTCCATGTTCGTTTTTGACTCCATTCCACTTCTACATAAATGGTAATCATTTGCCCATTCACACTATAGCTTCCTTTAAATACTCCACTATCTTTCTCTAGTGTCAGATGTCCCAGTACTTCATCATCCAAAAGAATTGGCGCAAGGTATTTTTCCTGTATCTTATCAAGCTTCGTGCCATGTATATCCGTTTCTAATATTTCCTTTACATACAGAATAGGCAATTTTCCCATATTATTAATCACTTGTCTTCCACGAACCTTATAAATAACTCCGTCCTTGTAGGTATGAAAGTATTCGCTTGTTGCGTCCTGTTTCTCATAATCATCTGTGGAAATAGGCCATCGGATGATGCCCGACTTTTTCAGAAGCTTATCCTCCTCGATATCGTAAGCAGCTATGAGCGTGCAGGAAATCACATAATACTTATTGCTTTTGCTTATCATTGCTGCGCCACCTTCTCCGGTCAGAATATAATATATTTTCTCATCTTCTGAAAACTCATTTTCTCTCTGGTATTCTTCATGTATGTTCATTTTCATTCTCCCGTTTTATTTTTTCCTACTAGCCTTTCAATAAAAATCAGAATTTTACCCCTTCTTCCTCCAAAAACCGAATAAAGCCCTCTAAATACGGTTCCTCAACCCATCCTATAAAGTCAGCAACTTCAGTCATAAGTCCATATTTTTGTTTATAGGTCACAATATGATTTACGAGTATTCTGGTTTTGGATTCGTTATATGTAACAGTTAGCTTTATATCATCAACATAAAGTTCCCCGCCTAAAACATGAAAAGTGACATCTTCATATTGAAACGATTCCTTACCCCGAAATTCGGCTGTTTTTTTTCTCATACAGTAAGTAATAGGTATGACGGTTAATAATACAATAAAGAAAAACGGCATTACTAAAGGCTCTATTTTGACTACGACTAAAAAAGCGACAGCCTGTGCTATCCACCATAGGAACAGCGGAGCAGCTATTTTCAGAGCCGACCTACCCTTTAATATTTTTCTTGTCTTAACTGTCGTTGTGTACATATTCTAATCCTCATAATTATACTCATGTTGTTACTATCTAATAGCTCAACACAGACATCTTCATCAAAAACCACAATATAATCGTATGGCGGCAAAAGTGTACTTATCCTTCATCAAACAGCCAATATCCAAGCTTATTGAAGTCTCGGTTAATCTGCTCCCACCATGTTCTGAATCCATGCGCATCATTTGTATCCCATTCATTTGGGAATTTCTTTTCAAAGAGTATTTCATTTCCGTCCGCATACAATCTGATATATGCTTCTGTATAGGCAAAACATTTATCTCCGGCAAATTTGTTTTTTGCACGCCTCTTTAACAATATGTTCATTATCGTGTTCCTGTTATGTAAATCCCACCAGGTCTCAGCGCTTTTTCTAATATCAATTTTTGCAATTTCCCCATTATTTTCATAAAGAAGCATACCTGTGCCAACGCCCTTTATGCACCGAAAGTCAAATCTATAGTTCTGATTCATCGAATACCTCCATCATTACACTGTTTTCCCTGCAAAATGCAAGGAATCCTTCTACCGCATCGCCGTCAATAGTTCCATAGAAGATTTCCTTCTGGCGACCAGGCTTTCCCGCATAACATTTGGCATTAATGTACACCTCATGATCCTGCACAGCATACATAATATCCAGCCTCATATCATCCATATAGACTGCGCCGTCTCTTGCCGTAAGTACAATATCCTTTTGTCCAAATGTTTCATGATAAATCTTTTGGGCTATCATACACATAAAAACAAACACCGGAATAATACAAAAGAAAGCAATGATCATGAGCAATCCCATCCACCAGATAGCACTGGGTAGCAGAACAATTATGCCCAAAAGTGCGAAACACACTACCATCCACACAAAAACAGGAAACAGCACCCGCAAAACTTCTTTTGTTGTTATTGTACGTTTGATTCTTGCTGATACACAGTACATTTTTGTCCTTATTCCTTTCCACATAAATCCGCTTCCTGATACATTCCGTTACCCCACAATATGTGAGCCGGTAATATTGTCATTTTCATCAATATAAATTTCTATCCAATGGTCAGTAAACATCCCATCACTGCCAAATGTAAATACCATCGACATATCCGCATTGATTGTAATATCCGGCGTTCCTATTCTCCGTACAAACTCTTCCTTTGTGATTTCAGACTCATCCTCACGCCATTCATTCGCAAGCTCCAGCAGGTCTTCTGCGGCAAATTCTTTTACCTCTGTATCCCACTTTTCAAGCTGTCTGAATACGCCGTTCAGCCTTTCAAACTGGGAATCTGCCTCCGTTTCATTGTTATCCGTCTTTAACCAGATATTACAGGCTTCCCCTAAATAATCAATTTTTCCTTCAAACTCTAAGAAAGCTTTATTCCATTCAAATGTACCGAGCGGACCAGTTATCGTAATCGGTTTTTTCGCTTCTTCCCTTAGCCTCTCAAAACGCTCTCCGGTAACCTTTTCCATACTGCAGACCATATAGCACTTTGAATTTTCTCTGCTTTTTCTTCCCCTGACATAATATGCCTTCATTTCTTTAAAATAAAATTTATGTATGAGTGGAATATCCTTCTCTATCCATGTGAGTTTTCCAAAGCTATGCTCCGGCTTATCCGTCTGTCTGTTCCAAACGGCGGTATATTCACACCGCACTTCCCGATATCCCTCTGAGGAATACCCGTTTGTCGGCTTTTTCCCGATGAATATCAGCATATCCTCCGTCTGCTCTTCAAATCCGGACTCAAACATATATTTATGTTCCAGAGACAGTTCTTTTACATTCCTTTGCAGTACCTCATCTACATAATACGCCTTATAATGCACATTATTTTCTTTTTTAATGTTTTCCCTTACCAGAACACGATACAGTTTTCCTTCCCGGAAACCGTAACTGCCTTTGCCTTTAGACGCCGGACACACCAGCCAATTGATTCCTGCACCACAGGCGTTAAGCAGTTGTCCCGTCCTGACATTCAGCGCCATATCAAAACGGGCCTGCCCTATGGTGCCTGCTTTTCCTTTTTTGGCGCACCATACAATTCGGACAATTAACTCTAATTGTTCTGATTCTTTATTTGTCTGCACGAATGAGCCACCTCCGTCAATCTTTTTCATAATCCCCCAAAACACCTTCTGAACGCTGATATATTTTTTCCTTCCCCGCTTCCATATATGGCAAAACAGATATGTTCAAAATAGCCGACATATCCTTCATCAATCAAAACCTTCTTAAAATAACCGGCGACTTTTGAGACATCATTGTGAAAAGCTCCGCATCCCCATGCCCCAAGCACAGCAGCTTTGTATCCCTGATCTTTGGCAATCAAAAGCATAATCCTGATTCTTCTAATCATTGCATGTTCTACTTCCTTTTCCGATGCAAAGACTCCCAGTCCGATTCGATTCGGCGCCGGAACGCTGATAACGCCCACCATAAACGGTTTCCTAAGGAGTTCGCATTTTTCATTTCTGAACACGCACACCTTAGAAAGTAACATATAATCCGATTCCACACTTGAAATATGTAAATTATTATAGCGGTACATTTCTTTCGCTTTTTCCAAAGAAATGGAAGCAAATAATGTGCTGCATCTGCACAATGCCTCCTCCTGTGCCGTAGCCCCCATTTCAAAACTGCCGCCCGGCTTATGAGCATTTGCAAAATTCATAACAAAAGGATTATCAAAGCTTCCCGCAGCCTGAAAGGAATCCTCTGCCACAATACTGATATTATTCACAGCCCTTATGGTGTTTGATACATGGTTTTCTACCAGAGATGCACCTGCTTCTGGCGAATACACTTTAACATCTGTATAATCCATTTCAGGCAAATAAATGGTTGTGCCATTTAGCATATACCTGCCTTCTTTTGTTATCCTCTTAGTTTCTTTTGCAATGGATATGTATTTCATATTCTCCTCCAAATCATTTCCATACTGCATCTTAGCTACGTCGGCATAATTCACTGCCTCAATGTTCCTGCTTCTCCATGCAAATCTCTTTTGTGCCGTCATCCTTGATAAAAACTCCATTTTCTGTCCGAATCAAATATGTTCCAATCGGGGAATGTAAATACGGGATAATGTCAGAATCATAATTGCATATGGTATTTAGCGCAAACACAGAATGATTGTCTGGATTGTTGGAGTATTCCCCATCTTCATCCCCTTTATAAAAACGCCAGCCGCTGTCAGGATATCCGGATGCTGGCTCATCACGATACATATATCCAACTTTCCATCCCTCTTTTGTAATCCTGTCTGAGACAATACATCCTTCTCCGTTTGGTTCATCCCATTTAAACATATGTTTTGCTTCGATATGAATAAATCCACTTTTGCCAGTATCTCTTTTTTTCTTAAACAATCCCAAGTTTCATTCCCTCCTGATTGTCAATTTGTTTTTCATAATACAATAAAGTATTCCCTTATACAAGAAACTCTGCCTATGCGGTCAGATTTCTTGTATATTGGGCAAAAAAATACTCAGGTCAAACAATCCGTCATGCTCTAAAATTATAAAGTCGCCGTTATGCTTTTCGCAGATTATTATCCTCCCGCAAATGTCTTATTTGTTGCTTTCTTAATGCTTAGTCCATTATATATACAAAGCTCTTTTTCTTGCCGTTTTTCTTTCTAGGATACTCCCTGATGCGAGTGACAAAATCGAGATTGACGATTTCCCGTTCGCCGGAATTTCTCTCGATTACCATACCGCCGTCATCAATTTCCTTTATAATTCCCTGTAAGCTGCCGTCATTTGAAGTAATCGTATAAATGATGCACTCTTCACCAATAAATTGCCTTGCAAGTTCTTTCATAACCAATATCTCCTTGTTTTGTTTTCTTCGGTTTTGTATTTGCCACACAGCCGCCGCTGTTCGCCGCCTTTTCCTAATCCACCAAAAGATAATCAGAATAACGACAAGCCACCAATAATTTGCCATTTCTTACCCTCCTGTCGGTCTTTCAGGAGATTTTATTTCCGGCTTTTGAGTACCTTAACGCTTCCCTGCAATATACCGACTGATTGACAATCCAAATAAGGCATACTACAAGAGACGGTAAAAACCCTATGCCGAAAATAAGGGCGCAGACGGCAAGCGCAATAGCGAGTACAGTACAGACGGTATTGGTGGCGCTGTACGCCTTAACAGCGCACTTCCCAATCATGATCTTCTCTGCCTCGTCACAACTGTCCATCCATTTCTTTTGGAATTTTGTGTCATAAACGGACGCTGTTTTTTCGGGATTCGTTTTTTTGACAGCGTCAACACACTTCTGCTGGATAATGACAGCTTCAACCAAAATGGCAAAGAAGCCGACAATACCTGCAAAAAACGACACAACACTATTCTCATTTTCAAAAGTTTCAAAACCACCGGAATACGAAGCGGCAATGAGGAAGTACGAGAGAATAAGGGCTGCGCTTGTAATCCAGATGACAATGGAAAGTTTTTTATCAATCGCATCTGAAGTTTCCTCGTTTTCGCCGTCCCAAGAGGAGAGCAGTTTCTTTGCGCTTTTATAAATCGGAACACAGACCGCCGGTGCGATAACCGCCGCCGCAAGCATCAGCCAAGGGGCAATATAAGCACCGAAAAATGCTCCTGCGCTTTTCATACCGTCCGCCAGCGTGTTCAGTCCGTATTTTGCAGCGCAAAAGCCTGTCGTGCTGCCGACAAGCAGACTGACAACCATAATGAGCATAAATTTCGGCATTGCCTTACGGTTTGCTTTCTTGATTTCATTGTTGTTGTCCATTTTCTTCTTCCTCCTGTAAATAGAAAACATCTTCTACCGTGACGCCGCATACCTTTGCAATCGTCAGGGCAAGGGTGACAGACGGCGAGTAGTCGCCCCGTTCAATCAGGCTGATTGTCTGCCTTGAAACGCCGCATAAGCGCCCCATTTCCTGTTGATTGACATTCAGTGCGGCTCTGCGTTCTTTCAAGCGATTTCGCAATATCATACAGCACCTCCATATGACAATCTCCTTTGTCTTATTGACAATAATCATTGTCATATTGCATTATATTCTTGTCATTTTTGCTTGTCAATAGGATTTCATAAAAAAGTTGATAATGTCTCATTTGCAAAAGTAAATTCCACTTCGGGGTGGAATTTAATCTTTCCATCTCAAAGGTGGAATTTAATCCGGCAAAGTGGAACTTAAGATTTCAATTCACCTCATTGAAAAGGAGCCACTCTGCAGGCAGCTCCTTTTCACATAACCCATATCTATCTCTGCAATTCCAACACATAATTCAGACAGGGTGCCATCTGCAAGGTAACCCTTCCATCCATTACGGGAATTTCCACGTCTCTAACGATATCCTTCACTGCCCTGATACCGCCTTCAACCTTCAAATCAACGCTTTCCGTATAGGGCATGTCGGATCTTACTATCACCTTGTCATTATCATACACAAACAGCTCTACCTGCGCAGGCCCGTCAACAGATACGGGCATCTCTTTGCCAAACAGACTTCTGATCACATTCAATACCTGTCTGGGATAATTATATAGATCGCCCATATCATCAGGAATGGTAATGATACTGATGCTTCCGTCTCCATAACTGCAACGAAGAACGATGGGGAAATTATTATCCATGCCATAGGCTGCCGCAAGCTCCCATACATCATTGGTGCAGTAATCAAGTTGAGGAATAAGGATGGGCTTTACTCCCGTATACTTTCCGGTGACGGTCACTCCGTTATCCTTGCTGTCCGCATATTCGCTGACAATCGCCTTTCTTGATGAATAGGATACATTGACAAATTCCTTGAAAGCATCTCCTAACTTTCTTACGAAGCCGCTTGTAACAATAACATCTGCCCCTTCCAGCATGCTCCTTTGCATCTTCTCTACGATCTTCTTATCATCTGCCGCACCCTCTGCAAGGAAAATCACCTTTTCCTTCTCAGGGTAATCAATATAGGGCTCAAAAGGAACACCGCACATGCCAAGGTAATTGTGAATATTATCCTCTCCTCTTGCATATTCCGGTCTGTAAGCCGCCGCACCCTTAGGATCTCCTAATTGATCCAGATAAGCGTCTACCTCTTCAAACAGCTGACCCACTGCTGCCGGGAAAGTCTGATAAGCCGGATCATCAATCAGCGATCCTAAACAGAACAGTGTAACTTCCTTCGCCTTGGCAAACAAGGTTAGATAACCCTGCTCCAAATAGGAAGTTAGATTATAAGTACACTCATAGGGGTCAAACCAGCCGCCTAAATTTCTGCCCGGTGCCGCACTTTCCAGATACCGCATTACAAAATAGCTTAAATATTTCGGAAGATGCTGCTGCGCATATACAGGATTTCTGGTTTCTGTCCCTGTATAGATAGAATCAAACAATGCAGGCTCCATTTTCAGATCATAACCTGTCTCGTTAAACACCTCATACCACTGAGGGAACTTAACTATCACGTTAATATCTGGATTGATCTCCTTAGCCGTCTTCATAACGATCTCTTCCGTAATCCATTTCTTCTGGTCTAAACGGAACTGGGACCATGTGCGGCTGCCCTTCTTCGCTACACATTCCTTACAGCGGCAGTTAAGAAAATAGAAATCATCAAAAATAAATTCATCAAACACCTCTGCGTTTAAGGCAACTGCCTTTTTTAGAATTTCCTGTCCTTCAGGCCTGGAATAGCACAAAGACACAAAGCCTGCACCGCTTCCGTCACCACAGGTTGTAATGCCGCCTGATGTTGCAATCCCCTTACTCTCAAAAAATTCTTTAACCTTAAGAAGCTGTTCCTTGCTGCACCACTTAAACCCCCTGTAGCATTCCAGATAAGCACGTCCGATTTTCACATTTCCGTAAAGCAGTTTAAATTTCCTGTCAAAATCGTCAAAATCTGTAATATTGTTGATGTTTTGAACAGGACAATAAACACTGACATTAAAATTTTTGTAGCTGGTTTTCGCAAGTCTTTCTGCTATACTTTTGTTTTTCATCTTCTCCATAAAATTAACCCTCCTGATACTTTGACACATTATGACAAATATGTCATAATGTACTCTTATCGTAAGACAAGCATATCACTAAGGTAATTTTTATTCTATTATACTTTCATGTATTTATTGTACTTTTCTCTTTTCCGGTCTTACCGCTTATTCCTTCTCAAGCCGTATTTTTCTGTACGCTCTCACTTACAGCTTACCAGTTCCACCGCATGGGCAATTCCGGGTATGCTCTGCCCCTCATTAAAGCTGGTCTTGCTAAGCAGCGCACCGGTAGGGACAAACAAAACCCGTTTCCACTTTCCCTCTTCCAGCTGCTTCAATATATAAGCAGAAAGCACTACGGCACTGCAGCCGCAGCCGCTTCCACCTGCATGGGCGTCCTGACTCTGATCATAGATTTCCATACCGCAATCCATATGCACCTTGGAAATGTCCATTCCCTTCTTTCGCATCAGATCCCACAATACCTTCTGTCCTACACTTCCCAAATCTCCGGTAATGATTTTGTCATAATCTGAGGGTATCCTGCCGAAATCCATTAAATTACGATATATGGTATCACATGCCGCCGGTGCCATGCAGGCTCCCATGTTCATTGAATCCTTTAGCCCGTAGTCCATAATCTTTCCCACCGTCAATCCTGCAATCATAGCCCTGTCATGCTCGCTTTTGGTGCTGCTTAGAACAAAAGCACCGCTTCCTGTTACTGTCCAGCTGGCTGAAAGAGGGCGCTGGTTTCCATATCCCAGCGGATAGCGGAATTCCTTTTCCGCACTGGCAAAATGGCTTGAGGTCACACATGCGGCATGCTCCGCCATTCCCCCGGCAATCATAACGGTTGCCATGGAAAGCGTAAGACCGCAAGTAGAACAGGCTCCGTACATTCCTACAAGCGGAATTTGAAAGGATGCCAGTCCAAAGCTGCTTGCTATACATTGACCAAGCAAGTCACCAGCAAAAAGATATCTGATTTCTTCCTTGTTTATACCTGACTTTCCTATAGCAATCTGCAATGCTTCCTTTTGCAGAGTACTTTCCGCTTCCTCCCATGTATCACAGCCAAATTTATCATCAATTCCCACCACATCAAAGCTGTCCTTAAAGGGGCCTTCCCCCTCCTTTGTCCCAACTACCGATGCACTGGCTCTTATATAGACAGGAACAGGCACCTTAATGCTGTGCTGACCTTGCTCAAAAATTGCCCCTACTGCTGTATCCATAAAAAAACCTCCAGATGATTTACTTTTGGTTAGTTTTTCTCATCCGGAGATTTTTATACATTCACTGCCGCTATCATCCAATTTATTCTGTTCTTACGCACCGTGGGCAAGTAAAAACTGCTTCCACAGCTCATTATGAACCCCTAAAAGATGTATCTGGTCAAAGGTGTATTCCTGATTTAAATTTCCTTCCTCGTCACAAACAGCTTCATTTACATCAATATAAAAAATTTGTTTATTATCTGCCAGCGTTGCAATAGCATTATTTCTTGCATTGATATTGCTGTTGTTAAAAATGGCATCCTCACTGTCCTTTTTCCCTGAAACACGCATAATAGCCTGAATAAATATCTTAGCTTCCGGTTCCAGCTCCCGAAGAGTATCAATTACCTCGGTATACTTGCTCATGAAATCCTCTGTGGTTCCCCGTCCAAGCTCATTAATCCCAACCATAATATATATTTTCCCATAGTCTTTAGATTCTAAAGCCTCCCTGACGGTTCCTTTTCCTTTAAAATTTTCCTCCAGCGCCTTATAAATAGTAAGCGAGGTTTCGCAGTAAAAATCCGCATGCTCTGACAGATCCGTATAGTCGCGAAGTCCCACCGTTCGCGAATCCCCGATAAACAAAGCATCATCAAAATAGCTCTCATCCACCTGCTCAAATTCATATCCGGCAGCCCGGATCACCCCTGCATCCCCATAAATATCCGCAGAGATATGATTAATATATTCGTCGTAGGTGCTTTCCCTAAGAGGCTCTAATCTCTCAAACGGTGCATCCTCCCCCTCCGTCTCCTGAGATGGATCATTTATATCGGCTTCGGGACTGGGACTTGCCAAAGCTCCCTCTTCCCCACCTTCGACAGAAGGATCTGCCTCTCCGTTTTCCTCTTCCTCTCTTTCGGGGGAAGCACTTGCTGCCGCTAACTCCTGATCCTTAGAAGGTTCACTTCCCTCCTGTTCCGGTATCTGATCCTGCTTCTGTGTCTTCTCCTGATCTGCTTCCTGCTCCTTAGAAGACGCACTTAAGTCAGACTCCTGCAAGGGGCTTCCGGCCTCCACACTGTCTCCGTTTAAAAGCTGCCAAGGATAAATATTATCATTGATCGCAGTGAACATAATCGATAAAACCGGTGCCTTCAAAGGCTCATATTCCTGCGCTGCATAAATTGTATTTTTGCCTCCTAACGCCACAATACTGAAAAGAATTCCCATACTCAATATAAGTAAAAACAGAGGACAGTTTTTAATAAATTTCATAGCTTTCTCCACCTGAACTAAAAATTCAAATACATAAAAGGATTTTCTGCGCTGCTGGATAAAAAGTAAACCGAATACCAAAAGACAGCTGCAAGAAGCAATATCACAAGAGGATTTTTCTTATGCTTCTCAAAAAAGCCAAATACTCCCGGAATACACAGGATAATGCCTGCTGCAAAAAACACGCCGTAATTAGCCGCATATTTTATGATATCCTGCTCATTAACCGCCAGTCCTTCTCCTCCCAGAAACGGAAACATCCTTCCCAGATAAATTCCCAGCTGAGAAAGATTATTAACCGCAAAGATTACCCATGTAATCGGAATAATCGCAATCACATACAAGTGCCCCAAAACAGGAAGCTTCTCCAAATATTTTCCGTAAAGCAGCTTTTCCAAAATAATGAAAACTCCCAGTACCACTCCCCAGATCACATAGTTAAAACCGTTGCCATGCCAAATTCCTGTGAGCAGCCACACAACAGCCAGATTAAAAATCAGCCGCCCTCCCGAACACCTGCTGCCTCCCAGAGGAATATACACATAATCACGAAACCACTTTCCCAGCGTCACGTGCCACCTCCGGTAAAATTCAGAAATACTCTTCGACGCATAAGGATGGTTAAAGTTTTCAATAAAATTGTAGCCCAGCATCACCAAAAGACCTGATGCCATCAGGGAATATCCCCAGAAATCAAAGTAAAGCTGCAGAGAAAATCCTGCCGCTCCCAGCCACGCCAGCGGTGTGGAAATGCTCTGAAAACCAATCATCTGCAGATCGTTCCAAAGAATTGCCAGCCGGTCCGCCAATAGAACCTTCATTCCAAGGCCCGCAACAAAGTATTTCAAACCATCCTCAAACTGCTCCGTGCCGCAGGTTCTCTCCAAATCGAACTCGCCTTCATTGTAACGCATAATCGGTCCCGAAACCACCTGCGGAAACATCATAAAATACAGTGCTGCGTATTGGAATTTAGGCTTATTCCACATTTCCTTCCGATACAAATCTATCTGAAAGGAAATCATTTTAAAGGTGTAAAAACTGATGCCCAGCGGAAGCAGAGAATTGTCCACAAAGCTTCCCAAAACCTTGAACACCACCAATACTGCCACATCCAGCGCCACTATCCGTATCATCAGGCGCTTTCTTCGCTTTTTCTGCCATTCATGAAGGGAAAATCCTTCCCCTACCTTCCAAACCTGCATGGCAAGCAAATAGTTAAGAAAGGTAAGCACCACCAGAACCAAAATAAAGACTGGCTCACCAACCGCATAAAAAATGATACTGAAAAAAAGCAGTGCCATCTCCCTGTATTTAGCTGGAACAATAAAATATATTATTAAAAATACCGGCAAAAACCGAAACAAAAATTCTAAGCTTGCAAAACTGACCATGATCTTCTCCCCTTTGTATGCGAAACGCCTACATGTATCAGTGTATCATTCTTTACAAAAATCTACAAGATAAGACCGGATAAGACATATTAAGTTTTTCTGTATATTTTTTTCCAAAATACGCAGACTAGAAATAAAAAGCTTTTGCGCAGAAAAGAGGAATTTATGAACGAACCTAAAAGCGACGAGCAGCGTTCTCTGGAAAAAGAATATGAAGAATACGTCAAGAGAATCACTCCCACCCACAATCTGCTTTTACAGATGCTGAGAGCATTTATTACCGGTGGGTTGATTTGTGTTGTAGGACAGTTTCTTTTGAATTTTGCCAAAAACACCCTTTCCATGGATCAGGAAATGGCAGGAAGCTTTTGCTCTCTTGTGCTGGTCTTTCTGAGTGTACTGCTTACGGGACTTAATATCTATCCTTCCATTGTAAAGTTTGGTGGTGCAGGTGCGCTGGTTCCTATCACAGGCTTTGCCAATTCCGTGGCCGCTCCCGCGGTGGAATTTAAAAAGGAAGGGCAGGTCTTCGGTATCGGCTGCAAAATCTTCACCATTGCCGGACCGGTAATTCTATACGGTATTCTCACAAGCTGGGCATTGGGACTGATTTATTGGATCTTAAAGGTTGCCAGGGTTATCTAAAGCAAAAAGAGAGTTGCATCGGCAACTCTCTTTTCTTACTTATTCATCTTATAAACCGGATCGGCAGGATATCCGCCTTTCAGCTTCTGCATTCCCCGCTGGATGGCATCCTTGGAATTTTTCCAGTCCGCATCCTTATTTCTGTAATCAAACTTGTCGACCAGCCAGGTCACATCCTCCTGAAGTCTTTCCATGTTCTTTTCCATCAATTCAAACATTGCAGGATAAAATTCCTTCTTTTCCTTATCAGAGAGCCTGCTCTCCCCGTACTCGCACAAATCTCCGAAATGATGAAGGCAAAAGCCTTTCCCTGATAAAATCCTTTTTTTGAAATCTTCATCCTTCTTGTACATATAAAAGAAGGTATCCATGTATCTGTCATAGGTATCTGCAAAGCGGTTACAAATATAACAGGATTTCTCCTTCTCCTGCATCCAGATACCGATAGGATTGACCCTTTCGGTATTCTTTTTCAGCTTTCCCATAAGTGAAGATTTGGAGGGTGTAAATCTTCCGAACTGCTCATGCAGTTCTTTATTCATCTGCATATAGTGGGTCTTTAATATCCAGCCGTTGCCCAGAGTATTTCCGTAATCAAACATCATTTTAAAATGCTCCCTGCAAAAGCCTGCCTTGTCTGTAGCCCCCCGCACATCACTTTCCATATAGGAGGAACCGGAACCAAGTACAAAATCCAGAAGATCATGCAGTACCTCCCTTTCAATATAACAAAAGGGACATTCATCATCTGCATTCACCGCATCATTTAACGGTATCGTATAAAGCGTTTCTTTCATCTTTCCCTCCGTGTCAGAGTAATTTCATTTTGCTGCTTCCTATTTACAAGTAAGATTTTTTAACATTATAAGATACTGTTTCATCTCATCATAATAAATTTCGGGCTGAAAGGACTCATCCGCAAACCGTTCATTCATTAATCCGTCAGAGGTATATTCAATCAGCTTTAACAGCTTAGGTACGTCAACCCCATCCCTAAAACCGGAATGATCTGCACGCTCCATAGTCTGCCCATACCACTGCGGCAAAATACTGCGCTTTTCCTCCGTCTCAACCAATGCCTCGCTCACATCCTCGTATCTGCTTTTATTCAGGAAATGCAGCATATGGGGATAGTTCTTCATAACCTGAAGCTGTGATTGTTTAATCTGGTCAATAAGCTCAAAGAAGTCCGTCTCCTCCTTTGATACTCCTGACGAAAGCTCCAGCACCATATATCTGACACTGTAGTCATAGACAAAGGCATATAAGCCCAGCTTGCTGATAAAATAATGAAACAGCAGCCCCTTACTGATAGCTGCCTCCCTGACAATCTCATCAGTGCTGGCATGACCATATCCGTTTTCAGCAAATACCTTCAGCGCCGCATTGATCATCCTATCCTGCTTTTCCTTTTTTAAATCAAAAAATTTCTCGTTCATATACCCCTCCATTGACTTTATGAGTCGAAAATAAATATATCATACTTTCCCTGATCAGGCAATAAATTTATGGATTTTTTATACATATTCTCTTTTCAATTTCGCAGAATAGTATTAAGATATTACTAAACGATGAATAACCGAAAGGAGTAATCTTATGTCCAAAAAGTTTGGTAAATTTTTACTTTTCTCCGCTGTTGCAGGCGCTGCCGCATATGGCGCATATCAATATTTACAGAATAAAGACAAAACCGTTTCTGCTAAAAGTACTGAGGATGCGGATGATGATTTTGATGACTTTACCGAGGACCTTGACGACGAACCCACTCCTGCCAAGGAGCGTTCCTATGTTGCCTTAAATCTTGATAAGGCAGAGGCCCTTGCCAGCGAAGCCTTCCACAAGGCTAAAGAGGTAATTACCGACTCCGTTATGCAGGTTCGTGAAACTGTAAAGTCCGTAGCGGAAGCTCAGTCTTCCCAAGAGACCAACTTTACTGACCTTACAGCTATCCAAAAAGAAGCAGCCTCTCACAAGGAATCGGATGCGGAAGCTGCAGAGCCGGCACAGGATGAAGAACCCCCTAAAGCAAACGCTGCTGCCTGGGAAACGGATAACGCAGCTGCAGAAAGCGAAGCTGCCACAGAGCCGTTCACAGCTTCAAATACTGCTTCCGAAGAAGCTTCTTCTGAAACCGTAGAAGAATTTTTTGACGACAGTACCCTCTAAAAACAGGTAAGCCGATAAAGGCCTGGAAATGCTCACAAGTAAGCTTTCCAGGCTTTTTTTAATAATTCAATTCCTTCGTCCAGCTTCTTCTTCTCCATTGCTCCGTACCCCAGAAGAACCGTATTCTGAAAGGGATGCTCCCTTCCCAATTCCTCCATACAGGCTCTGGATAATCCATATAGCTTAATTCCTTCTGTTTTTGCTGCTCCAAGCAGTTCTTCTTCCGTTATACCGTTCCGACTGGTAAGCAGTAAATGCAGTCCTGCATTTTCACCGGAAATTTTAAAATTTTTTTCGAAGGGTTCTAAAAGCCCTAACAGATAATCGTGCCTTTCCCGGTATATTTTACGCATTTTATTCAAATACCGTTCAAAGTATCCGTCACAAATAAACTCATTTAAAATACGCTGGTCAATACGTGACACCGTAGAAGCGTAATAGCCGCAATTCTCCAGATAACGCTCAAGAAGCTGATCGGGCAGCACCATATACCCTACACGAATAGCCGGAGCAATGGACTTAGAAAAGGTTCCCATATAAATCACCTTACCGTTCTTGTCAGAAGCCTGCAGGGAGGGAATCGGTTTTCCCCTGTAACGGAACTCACTGTCATAATCATCCTCGATCAGGTAGGTATCCTCCCTCTCCTTAGCCCACCTTAAAAGCTCCATTCTCCTTCCTATGGGCATCACTACTCCTGTGGGAAACTGATGAGAGGGCATCACATAGGCAAGGCGCGCATTGGTCTTTCGAAGCTCCTCCACGTTCATTCCGCTGCCGTCCATAGGCACTGCTATAATTTCATAGGCAAAGGATTGAAAAATCCTGTATGCACGCTGATAGGTCGGCTCCTCCATGGCAATGGGCACATGTCTGCCCAGAATTTTTTCCAAAAGCATAAATAAATAGTCTGTCCCGGCACCGATTATAATCTGCTCCGGTCTGCAGTTTACGCCTCTGGAGGAATGAAGATATCTGCTGATGGTCTCTCTTAGCTGATAATCTCCCTGTGCATCCCCCAAAGCAAACATTTCACTGTTGGCATCCACTAAAATGTTTCTGGTGATCTTTTTCCATGTGGCAAAGGGAAAGTGTCTAAGGCTTACCGCATGAGGCGAAAAGTCGTAGCGTATCTGTTCAGCGATCTCCTTCTCTCCTCCTTTTTCCGTCCTCATGTCCTCTTTTGTCTCTTTTTCATCCCCAAGGGATAAATGCCTCTTTGCCGGAAGTACCCCCTCCGGCTCCTGCGCATACAGCTCCAAAAGCTCCTCCACCGAACTGACAAAATATCCCCTGCAGGGTTTTGATTCCACATATCCTTCCGCCACCAGCTGACTGTATGCCAGATCAACGGTGCTGCGCGCCACCTGAAGATATTCCGCCAATGAACGAGTTGAGGGAAGCTTCTCTCCTGCAAGAAGCTTCCCTGTTCTGATTTCATCTCTTATGTATTCGTAAATCTGTTGATAGAGACATTTATTCTTTTCATCCGTCAGTTGAATTGTCAAATCGGTCATTTATCATTCATTTCCCTATGAAAATTTCTTTCAACCCTTATCTTTCATTTTGGCATGAAGCTGTTCCTTCACATCTCTTGCCTTGTCCTTCATTCTGCTGCTGGCTATAGGTGAAGCCAAAATAGATGATATAATTCTGGAAGAAATATCACATTGATCAAACTCCATTGCAAGCACCGCTACCAGATATTCCACGGTAGTCTCATCCATTCCGCACATGGGATAGCCCTCGTTCTCCCGCGCTGCCAGGAAGCCATCCAGTGCATTTTTTAAAAAGCTCCGTTCCTGTTCCTTAAGTCCGGCAAGCTTCTTTTCACCTTCAGGCGCCTTTTCCTCTGTAAGCTTCTCCTGCCAGCTTCTAAGCAGCCATCCCGTCTTTAAGCAGATATATGCCTTCTCGCTGGGCTTCCCATGCTTTACAATCGTATTGGCAAGGCTCAGCTTATACCTGTATAATGCCTCTTCATAGGTATAGGTGGCCTGCTCCTTAATGCTTGCCTTAAAGGATCCCGAAATATTCGCCTTGATTTCCTTAACCTGAGAGGATGTAGGAGAACTGAAAAACCTGGAAAGCGCCGCATATCCGCAATGAGGACAAAGAATAACATCATACTTCAGCGGTTCAATATTTTCATACACCGGCCTAAGATCCATATCCGAATGAAGAAGTCTGGCCTTTCCCGCCCTTAAGGTTCTTGCCTTAATCTTTTCACCGCATACAGGACAGTCATAGCTCTTATCAAACAGATAATCCGTCTCCGAAACCACCGGTGCCTTGGGCGTACTTGGTGTGCCTGCCTGCTTTGCCTGAGTCTGCTCCTCATACAGCTCCATACTCTCTACGTCTTTTAATCCAAAATTTTCAAGTCCGTCTAATAATCCAGCCATTTACTTCCTCCTAAGCCTTCGGTAATACATAAGAGCTCTTCAAGGATACTATCCTGTTAAATACAAGCGCTCCTTCTTTGGAATCCTTTGCGTCCACGCAGAAGTATCCCTGTCTCACAAATTGGAAGCTGTCATAAGGCCTGGCGTCCTTAAGTGCAGGCTCCAGATAACACTGCTTTAACACCGTAAGGGAATTAGGATTCAAATTAAGGCTGCCGTCCTCATTGTAAACACCCTTTTCCTCATCAATGATATTCTCATACAGCCTTACCTCTGCCTGTACCGCTTCCCTGGCCGGAACCCAGTGAATGGTTCCCTTCACCTTTCGGCCCGTAAAACCACTGCCGCATTTGGTTTCGGGATCATAAGTACAGTGCACCTCTATCACCTTGCCGCTTTCATCCTTTACGCAGCCGGTACAGGTTACGAAATAAGCGTTCATAAGACGTACTTCATTGCCGGGGAACAGTCGGAAATACTTTTTCGGCGGCTCCTCCATAAAGTCCTCTCTGTCAATATAAAGCTCTCTGCCAAAGGGAACCTGACGATAACCCATCTCCTCATTTTCAAGATTGTTGGCAACCTCCAGCATTTCCGTTTGTCCCTCCGGATAGTTGTCAATAATCAGCTTGATCGGATCAAGGGCTGCCATCATACGAGGACGCTTCAGCTTCAAATCCTCTCTGATACAGTATTCAAGCATTGCATAATCAGCGGAAGCATTGCTCTTTGATACACCGCACAGATCCACAAACATCTTAATAGACTCCGGCGTGAAGCCTCTTCTTCGAAGAGCTGCTATGGATACCAGTCTGGGATCATCCCAGCCATCCACAATTCCATCCTCCACAAGCTTTTTGATATATCTCTTCCCAGTGACTACATTGGTCAAATACATTTTAGCAAACTCAATCTGCTTAGGCGGATGAGGATATTCCAGTTCTCTCACAACCCAGTCATACAAGGGCCTGTGATCCTCAAACTCCAAGGTACAGATAGAATGGGTAATGCCCTCAATAGCGTCTTCAATGGGATGGGCAAAATCATACATAGGATAAATGCACCATTTATCCCCTGTATTGTGATGAGTCATATGGGCAACGCGATAGATAATAGGATCACGCATATTAATGTTTGGAGACGCCATATCAATCTTTGCACGAAGGGTCTTTTCCCCGTCCTCAAACTCGCCGTTTTTCATCTTTTCAAACAGCTCAAGATTTTCTTCTATGCTTCTGTCTCTGTTGGGATCGTTCTTGCCGGGCTCTGTCAGGGTACCGCGGTACTCTCTCATTTCCTCTGCCGAAAGATCGGATACATACGCCTTTCCCTTTTTGATCAGCTTAACTGCTCCCTCATACATCTGCTCAAAGTAATTGGATGCAAAAAAGAGACGATCCTCCCAATCTGCTCCCAGCCATTTAATATCCGCCAAAATAGCATCCACAAATTCCGTTTTTTCTTTGGTAGGATTGGTATCATCAAAACGCATATTGAATTTGCCGCCATACTCCTTAGCCAATCCATAGTTAAGAAGGATGCTCTTTGCATGTCCGATATGCAGATATCCGTTGGGCTCGGGCGGAAATCTGGTGTGCACGGTATCATACACACCCTCTGCCAGATCCTTATCTATGATCTGCTGAATAAAATGTCTGGAAACCACTGTCTTTTCTTCCTCGTTTGAAGACTCCAATGCTTCATTTTTTAATTCTTTCTCGCTCATATCAATCACTCCGCGTCCTTTAGACCGGGCTTAACCTCCTGCGTCAGTTTCTTTTCTTAGCATCATTAGTTATCATAGCATACTGAAATAAATTTATAAAGTAGAGTTTCGCTTATAAATTCATTTTTACTTTTGAAGCTCAGGCACATACTTCTTTTCGAAGTCCTCTCTGGGCATTGGCCTGTCAAAGTAATATCCCTGTACCAGCCCTACACACATTTCCGAAAGAATCTCATACTGGTTTTTGGTCTCTACACCCTCCACACATACATTAACTCCGATAGCATCAGCCAGCTCTCCTACCATTTTGATAAAGGATTTGGCATAGGCATCCCTCTCCAGATCCCTGATAAAACTCTGATCTACCTTGATCACATCAAAGGGAATTTCACGAATGTGATTTAAGGAAGAATAGCCTGTTCCGAAATCATCCAATGCAATTCTTACCCCCAGCTTTTTGATGCTTGCAAGAATTTTCTTCATTCTCTCCATATCGTTGATGGCAAGACTCTCCGTTACCTCAAGCGTCAGACTGTGAGGCGATATGCCCGTCTCCTCTACAGTATGTGCTATGATTTCCACAATATCCGCCTGCAAAAGCTGCACTACGGAAAGATTTACATTTACCTTGTAATCCGGATGTCCGTTATCATTCCACTTTTTGCAGCATTTACATGCCTCCCTGAGCACGTAATTGCCAATGGGGTTAATAAGCCCCAGATATTCCGCAAGCGGAATAAACTCAGAGGGCGGAATAAATCCAAGCTCCGCATTGTTCCAGCGGATAAGAGCCTCCGCTCCCGTACAGGGCAGGTTCTTTTTCTGGACATTAATAATAGGCTGGTAATATACCTCAAATTCCTTATAGCCTCCCGCCGTGGCATCACGCATGTTCTTTTCCATATCAAGGCGCTTGCCGGACTTTGTATCCATATTGTCTGTGTACTTTGCCACCCGGTTTTTCCCATGCCTTTTGGCTTCATACATGGCAATATCTGCCTTCTTGATCAGCTCATGCACCACATTTCCTTCGCTGGGGTATTCCACAATACCCATGCTCATCGTACAGTAATAATCCGCATCCTTCAAAAACCAGGGCTTAACAAAAATGGCCTTAATGGATGCAATAATACCCTCAAGCCTTTCAAATTCGGCAGGCGGTATAATAATAACAAACTCGTCACCACCCATGCGGTAACAGGTATTTTCAATCCCTTCTATTCTTTGAAGGCTGTGTGAGATCGCTTTTAAAAGCACATCTCCGTACTGGTGCCCCAATCCGTCATTAATATGCTTAAAATCATCCAGATCCAGATAAAGGAGTGCGCCTTTCGTCTTTTCCTTGTCCGCCTCATCTACGTACTTGGCAAGATCTCTCTCGCAGCACATACGATTATACAGACCAGTCAGGAAATCCGTGTAGGCCTGCTGTTCTATCTTTTTCTGATATATTTTCTTTTCAGTAATATCATACAGTGCGCACAAAAGTACCGGATTGCCATCTACCCATTTAATCTGGGTATAATGCAGATCATACCAGCGCTCCTTGTCCGCATGAAAAATTTCGCTGACGCCGCCATCTTTACGTATTCCCTGATCCAAAAGCTCACTCAGGCTTTCGTCCTTTAGCTCCTTTTCAAAGGTATGACGCATGTTGCGGTTAACAAACAGCGGTTTCCCCGTTGCAAGGCTTTTCACATAAACTGCGCTTCCAACATTGTCAAGAATGGTTTCCAGAGAAGCATAAGAGCTTGCCAGGGAATTTTTTTGTATTCTTCTGGTTAAAATGCTGTGCAAGATCTTTACAGAATCATTTAGGAACTTAATTTCCTCCAGCTTCCAAATACGTTCCTTAGCCTTTTCCCCAAAATATACATACATGCCTACCGTATCATTAATCATAATCGGCATGATAATTACCGCCTTTAGCCCAAGCTTCTCCATTTCCTCACGCTCTGCAGCGCCCATCACGGAATTTCCTGACAATACCAGGGGTTTATCTGTCTGAAAAAAGGAAGGGCACAGACCATTAGTATCCTTTTCGCTTCCCCAGCTGACCCCTTTTCCACACCAATGAGTAATGATATCCAGAGAGTTTCCGTCCCTGCTCATCCGGTAAACAGCCCCTACACTTATGGAAAGGAAGCTTCCCACTATGTTCAGGAGCTTATTCATTACTGTTTCAACAGCCTCTTCATTTTCCAAAAGCTGCACTACCTCGGTAAGGGCCTCCGTGCGCTTTAGGTTTTCACCCATTTCCTGTTCCGAATAGCGGCTTCTGCGGCTTTCCGCCTCTGCATTTACAAGGGAAAGCTTATAACCGATCAGAGCATTCGTAAGATCATGCAGTGCATCCACTGCCCCCAGAAACTGCTTCTCTGTCAGCATGCTGCTAAACCCTTCAAGAGGTTCCTTCTCATACTCTTCTACGTCCGATACGTCAGAAAGCACACCGCAAACAAGCCAATTGATTACAGGCTTTCCCTCTGCCTTGGCGGATATCACCGCCATGCGCAGATTAGGATAAGCTGTAGTCTCAATCGCCTGATCCTCCAGTGTGCTTTTTGATACACGCAATAACATGCTTTGAAATTGTTCGTTGTCAATGACTCTCCTAAGCCTCTCTATGTCGCCTGCCTCTCCGCCTAACTCCGTAAGCGGAAGCCCCCTTCCATCTACACAGCACACGAACACGCCGGCCACGTCACAAAAATGCTTCTGCCACTTGTTCAGCTCCTTTCCTTCAATAAGACTCTGCACAAGTGACGCCGTGTCATTGAAAAATGCAGTATTTTTCAAGTTACCCACCTTTGCTATACTCCTTCCAAACCCTATATCTTTATTTATCCTTTCGGCATCCTGCCTCTCCCCAAATCATATTTTAAAAGCAACAGTTACTTTTAAAACTATTCATCTACACTGTAATTAGGCGCTTCCTTAGTAATATGAATGTCATGAGGATGACTTTCCTTAAGGGATGCTGCTGAAATCTTAATAAATCTTCCCTTCTCCTTCAATTCCTCAATTGAACCAGTTCCGCAGTAACCCATTCCCGAACGAAGTCCGCCCATAAGCTGGAAGACAGTATCCTCAACCGTTCCTTTATAAGCCACACGTCCTTCAACGCCTTCCGGTACCAGCTTCTTTGCATTTTCCTGGAAATAACGGTCCTTGCTTCCGTTTTCCATAGCTGCAATAGAGCCCATTCCCCTGTAAACCTTATATTTACGTCCCTGATACAGCTCAAAAGTTCCGGGGCTTTCATCGCATCCTGCGAAAATGCTTCCCATCATACATACGTTTCCGCCTGCTGCAATTGCCTTAGTCATATCACCGGAATACTTAATGCCTCCGTCTGCAATAATAGGAATACCGAATTCCTTTGCCACCGAATATGCATCCATAATTGCAGAAATCTGAGGAACACCGATACCTGCAACCACACGGGTGGTACAGATAGAACCGGGCCCGATACCAACCTTAACAGCATCCGCACCAGCCTTAATCAAATCTCTTGTTCCCTCACCGGTTGCGACATTTCCTGCAACCACCTGAAGATCAGGATACTTGTCCTTGATCATGGAAAGACAGCGAAGCACATTTTCAGAATGTCCATGTGCACTGTCCAAAACGATTACATCTACCTTTGCATCTACCAAAGCACCAACCCTGTCAAGAACATTTGCCGTGATACCTACACCGGCACCGCACAAAAGTCTTCCCTGCTCATCCTTAGCTGAAAGGGGATATTTAATTGTTTTTTCAATATCTTTGATGGTGATTAGTCCTACAAGATTATAATTGTCATCCACGATAGGGAGCTTTTCCTTTCTTGCCTTTGCAAGAATCTTCTTGGCTTCCTCAAGAGTAATGCCTTCCTTTGCTGTAATCAGCCCCTCGGATGTCATGGACTCTTTGATTTTCTTAGAAAAATCAGTTTCGAATTTCAGGTCACGGTTGGTAATGATACCTACCAGCTTTCTTCCTTCTGTAATCGGCACACCGGAGATACGGAATTTTCCCATTAAAGCATCCGCATCCGCCAGAGTATGCTCCGGAGTAAGTGAAAACGGATCTGTAATAACACCATTTTCGGATCTTTTAACCTTATCTACCTCTTCTGCCTGAGCTTCAATAGACATATTTTTGTGAATAATTCCGATACCGCCCTGTCTTGCCATAGCAATGGCCATTCTGTGTTCCGTAACGGTATCCATTCCAGCACTCATCATAGGAATGTTGAGCTTAATTTTTTTGGTTAACCATGTTGTCAAATCCACTTCATTCGGAACGATCTTTGAGTAAGAAGGTACAAGCAGCACATCATCAAAGGTAATTCCTTCACCAATTATTTGACCCATTTTCTTTCCTCCTGTCATTTGTTTTCATTTAATTTATATATTAAATTTTAATCCTTAAACACCTTTCTGGGAGCCACCATAGTGATCGCCTTGATCATTTCCTCGTTGGGCTCGATAATGACTCTTTGTCTCCCGTCATAGTAAAAAACATATCTGGGATCCGGCTGCTTTTCCTCACCTGAGCTGTAATCCACCGTCTTATCCGTTCTGTTTTTGTAGTTGTCCAGATGCCATGATTTAACCGGTGCCAGAATTTCCATCTTGCCGATATCAAATACTGCCACTCTTTTACGTCTGCTTTTGGCAAGAACCTTGTCCACTGTAAGCTCCTTGTCCACATAAAGATATTCATATTCCAGGTCGGAGTTCTGGTAAACAAAATACGCCACTACGCCCAGAATAATGCCGATAATCATTGCCGGAACAAAAATGAGCCCAAGCAGTACAAAACACACCGCCAGCATAATAGAAAGAATCCGAAGAAGCTTCATGTAAGCGGGTGTTTTCCTTTTAACAAGCCATTCCACATATGTTTCGTTCATATAAAACCTCCATAAAAGTATATATCCTATATCATAGTATATTTTCCCAAAACTTTCAAGTGCGATAACTGACCTCTCTCAAAAGGATTGTTTTCAGTATTTTAACCAAATGTTTATTCTTTTTTTACAGATAACCCCGCTCCTTTCATTGACACCTTTTTTCAAAATCGTTATGATGTAAATTACGAACACATTACCTGTAAGAATAAACCGCAGGAAAGGAATTTACTATGAGCAAGACACCGAAAGAGCCCAAGCCCTACAGAGGGGTTCGGGATGAAATCAGAGAACAGCAATTAAAGGCAAAAGACATGTCAGCCAAAGGAAAACTGCAGTACTTCTGGTACTATTATAAGGTTCATACCATTGTAGGCCTGTGCATTATTTTCTTTGCCGTCACGCTTCTCCATGACATATTAAGTGCCAAGGATTATGCCTTTTACGGCATTATGCTTAACTCCATAAACCTTGACAGCGAACAGCTGCAGACCTCCTTCGGAGAGTATGCTTCTCTGGATTTGGAAAAGTATGAATGCTTCATTGATACGCAGTCCACCCTGTCCTATACCTCCATGACACAGTATGACATGGCCACAGCCCAAAAGCTGATTGCCCTGTGCCAGACCAAAGATCTGGATGCTGTGGTATTTGATTCCGAAGTGTTTAATAACTACGCCAACAATGAATTGTTTGCAGACCTTCGAACCTTATACAGCGATGCTGAGCTGGCAAAATACAAGGATCAGCTTTACTATGTTGATTACGCTGAAATTTTGAAAGCCAATGAAGAAATTGATTATGAAAATGCAGATCTGATCTCCTCCGAAGAGAGCAGCGCTCTTACTTTGGATGATATTCTTTCCGAAGCCGAAAGCCATCGTCATCCTGAAAATATGGAACAGCCCATCCCGGTGGGAATCTTTTTGGATGCTTCACCTTTTGCGGAAAAAACCGGCGCTTACGGTCAGCTTCAGCCTATATTCGGCATTTCGGTAACCTCCACACGGACAGATACCGCCAAGCAGTATCTGGATTATCTCTGGGATGATACCATTGATTTCAGTTCCATGGTAACACCGTACGAATAATTGTAACGGCTGGGCGTTTCGACAACGCCTAACCGGTACAGCTTCTTTGCCAGCGGCTTAGGACAGTCTTTCGCCTAATTTAAGAGAAACAGGCAGCAAAATAATACTGCTGCCCGTAAGGCTTGTCTGAAAAGTCAATCGTAGATAAAAGCACTTGATCCTATAAGAAATTTTGGAAAAATCTAAGAAATCCGTTTTAGATATGATATAAACACCCCGGTTTCAAAACTTGCTTCGCTTCAAACATTGAAACCGGGGTGTACATTTTCTAAAACGGATTTCTTGATTTTTCACAAAATTTCTTCTAAGGCTCATCGTGCTTTTATCTACGATTGACTTTGAGTTTGCCGCCAGGGCAGCTAATAGGTATTTGCGCCGCCTGTTTCCTTAAATTCCGAAAGCTGTCATAGCCCTGGCAAAGAAGCCGTACCGGTTAGGTATCGTCGAAACGCCCAGCCGTTACAATTATTACTCCAGCTTTCGTTTATCTTCACACCAAATTCATATGAACATGATATACTATAGTCACCCGCCAATTTCAGTTTCGAGCTGCGGGTGACTTTTTATGTCATACCCATAGATGATTGCAAGCTTCATTGAATATTTAACCAGAAAGGAACCTTTGTTATGAGTCAAACACCCTGTCACGTCCTGTTTTTGGAGGATGAACCCACAATCTGCGAGGTTTTAACAGAATATATGCTGATTTCCGGCTATCAGGTCACTCCGGTTTCAAACGGCAGCGATGCGATAAAGCTTATCGATCAGGAGAACTACGATATGGCGGTTTTAGATATTATGGTGCCCGGCGCTGACGGCTTTCAGGTTCTTTCGCACATACGAACCGCACGCCCGGAAATGGCAGTGATTATGCTCACCGCTCTTGATGATGAGCAGACGCAGGTAAAGGCCTTTAATTACTATGCGGACGACTATGTGATCAAACCTGTCTCTCCCATTATTCTCCTGAAGCGTATGGAAACCATTCTTCGGCGGACCTCTCCATCCGGCACGCCGAAAGAAAGTGTATACTCGGGACTGACGCTGAATGAGGAGGCCTATTGCGCACTGTGGAAGGGACAGCGTCTTCCGCTGACCCTGAGCGAATATCTGCTGCTGCAGACTTTATACCAGCATCCCAATCGGGTGTTTACCAGAGAGATGTTGATTTTAAATATCTTCAATGAGGATTACATTGGAAACGACAGGATTATTGATGCACATATCAAAAACCTGCGCAAAAAGCTGCCCATTCCCTGTATCAAGACTGTGATCGGTGTGGGCTATCAATTTGACATAACCGCTCAGCCATAATATTTATCGGCATCAAAAAGGAGACAAAAATGAAACTCGGACGAAAAAATCTTTCCTACAGCCTTCTGCTTGCAGGTATTCTGCTGTTATTTCTCACCTGCTACTTTATTTATATGCTTCCGTCCCTGTATGTAGACTACCTGACGGATGAAAACCTGAGATCCATCCGTCAGCAGCACCAGACCTATGTGGAAACAGGAAGCTATGAAACTGCGCAGGTGAGAAATCCTACCGCCTGCCTTTCCATCCGTATCCCCGATCAGGGTGACACCATTTATCTTACCGGAAAAGCGTTCTCTGCCCAAATCACGCTCACCGACGCCCGCCTAAGGGAGCAGCTATCTAACTGCCAGAGGCTGCTTAGTAAGGGATGGCCGGCGGATATCTCTTTGTCCGAGGATAAGCTGGCGGATATGGATCAGATTTTATCCCAGTGGAAGGATATTTTTCAAAGCTCCCTTAAGGATCAGCCTGCTCTTCCTGTGGATATAGCGCTTTTGCCCAACTCAACTGCCGAAATAGAATATGCAAATGAAAAGCTGAACTATCACCTCATCTCCGATCAACTGATTATCATTGAAACAGGGGTGGAGGATGCCAACAACAGCTATACCACCTATTTCGCCATAGAAAAGACCGACGATGCCCTTGTGGTTTCCCTGCTTCCGGTCATAACACCGGATATTAACGAAATCCGCCCTGTGGTTTTACAGAGTCTTCCTGTTCTTGCCGCCGTGGTTCTTCTTTTGGTACTTTTGTTCTCTCAGTTCTATTCAAAAGGAATTATAAATCCCATGGAGGTAGAAATCACCAAAAGCTATCGGCAGCTGGAGGAGAAAAACCAGGCTCTTTCGGAGGAAAACAAACGTCAGGAGATTTTCCTAAGAGCCTCCTCCCATCAGCTGAAAACCCCCATATCCGCTGCTCTATTGCTGGTAGAGGGAATGATCAGCCGGGTCGGCAAATATCAGGATACTGCCATTTATCTTCCCAAGGTCAAAAGCCAGCTCTTATCCATGCGGAAGATGGTCGAGGATATCCTTTATCAAAACCGTCTGAAAAATCAGGTTCTGCTTCAGGAAATAGAGATATCCCTGCTGCTTAGGCAGCGCCTTTTGCTCTGTCAGGTAACTGCGGAAGAAAAAAATTTATCTGTGCACTGTGAGCCTGAACATTGCGGAAAGGTCTTAACCGATGAACGCATGGCATCATTGATTTTTGATAATCTTCTGTCCAACGCCATAGACTACACTCCCTGCGGAGAAAAAATAGAAATAAATTCATCACCGGGAACCATAACCATCCGCAATTACGGTGTCCGCATACCCGAAGAGCTCCTTCCCCACATTTTTGATCCCTTTGTCAGCGGCAATCACGGCACCGGTGGGCATGGCCTGGGACTCTATATTGCTTCCTCCTATGCCCCTACGGCCAAAATGTCCATTGCTATCTGCAACGACGGAAACAGTGTTATGACCAGGCTTACCTTTTTAGAAACAAGATAATTGCAGAAAGGTTTCATACCGGCTTCATACGAAATTCATACCGTCATGATAGACTCATATTCATAGCAGACAACAACTATTAAAAAGGAGGCCATATTTATGCTGCTGTCAATTCAAGATCTGGTGGTACACTACGGGCAGGAGACAGCTCTTAATATCACAAGACCTGTTACCATTGAGGAAGGTGACCGTATCGGTGTAATCGGCTCCAACGGTGCAGGAAAAACCACCTTAATTAAAAGCATTCTGGGACTGGTAAACTATCAGGGGACCATCCACACAAGCCTGCGTCCAAGCCAGATTGCTACCCACATGCAATTTAACGAGTATACCGATGCCATGCCCACCAAATATGTTATGGAAGCGATCCTCGGAACTAAAATTTCCCAAAACGAAAAGCTTCAGGAAATGATACACTACTTTGAATTTGAAAAATGCTTAAAGAAAAAATTTTCTAAGCTCTCAGGAGGGCAGAAACAGCGTTTTACCATTATTATGGTAATGATGCAGGAAGCGCCCCTGACCTTTTACGACGAGGTCACCTCCGGGCTGGACTTTGAAACACGTCAAAAACTGGTAGAAAAGCTGGCGCAGTGGTATCAGAGGAAAGATTCCAGCCTGCTTATTGTATCCCACTACTACGAAGAGTTGGAGTTTTTGGCGGATAAGCTGCTTATTTTGGACAAGGGAAAAGTGATTGATTACGGCTATCGGAACGAGCTGTTTCAAAAATACTGCGGAAAATCCGTTATCATTATTGATTACTCCGAGGAAAACGAAAATTTAATCAGGGATTTTAAAAGGCTTTCCGCCCCTGCTCATCTGATAGCCCTTTCCTGCGAAAGCTATGAGGATGAGAAGAATATCACGGATCTCCTTCTTCGTCACAACATAAACTACAAACGAAGCAACCGGGATATTGAGATTATTTATATCAATGCGAAAGAAAATTATGAGAAAAAGGAGGGGAATATCCATGCCGAATAAAAGCAGAAAATTATTTTCACCCCAGATGATACTCTTTGAACTAAGGAATGTAACCGGCAATCCCTATGTACATGTTTTCGGTATCGGCATGCCCATATTAATGTCCTTTGTCATTATCCGTGCCATCGCCGCCGAGATAACAGATCAGGCAATTCTTATTCAGGTCTCCACATCCATCTTTCTCGGTATCGGCTCCTTAATGCCCATGGCTGTCATTCTGATGGGCTATGCAGCCACAAGAGCCCAGGAAATGGAAAAGGGAATTCCCGAACGTATGGAGCTATTCGGGATCAGCTCCAATATTACTCTGTGCAACAGAGCGGCTGCCGAAACCATTTTTATGATTGCTGCTTTCTTAGTCTACTTTATATACGGCTATTTGGTTCTGACGTTAGAAGCTCCCGTCATTTCCGGTATACTGATCTATATTCTGTGTATACTGGTTTTGGCCATTATATTATTTTGCCTGGCACATTCTATTGCCTCGCTGCTTAAAAGGTTTGGTCCTGTCTATCTGGTTACCATGATGCTTTACTTTGGGTTTATGATTTTCAGCGGAATGATGGGAATGAGTTATGAAGACATGCCTGTGGGAATGCAGGCTGTGGCAAAGTTCCTGCCCACAACCTACATCAACAGAGATTTTTATTCCATATGGACCGGTGAAAGCTACAGGTACGCCTCCATGATCCAATCCTATTTATTCTGGGCGGCAATAGCCGGAATTCTTCTGCTGATCAGCAGAAAGAAAAAGCCGGGCCGCACTGTTATAGCTGTGCCACTACAAAAATATCGTAAATAGCCTTGATGGCTGCTTCAAAATCTTCGTTTGCAACACCGATAATGATATTCAACTCACTGGAACCCTGGTCAATCATCTTAACGTTTACGTTGGCGTGAGCCAATGCCGAAAAGATACGTCCTGCGGTTCCTCGTGTTGATTTCATTCCGCGTCCTACCACTGCCACCAGTGCAAGGTCTGCTTCAATATCCACACTGTCGGGCTCTGCCAGTCTGTGAATAGCTGAAACCACCTTCTGTTCCTTATCCATGAACTCGTCCTGGTGAACAAACACTGTCATGGTATCAATTCCTGAGGGCACATGCTCAAAGGAAATACCATAGTCTTCAAAGGCCTGAAGCACCTTTCTCCCAAAACCAATTTCCGAATTCATCATTGCCTTATCAATATTTACGGAGCAAAAGCCCTTCTTGCCGGCAATACCCGTGATTACATATTTAGACTTCTGACAGGTACTTTCCACAATCCAGGTGCCTTCATCACCGGGCCTGTTGGTGTTGCGGATATTGATGGGAATCCCCTGACTCCTTACCGGGAAAATAGCATCCTCATGCAGCACGCTTGCCCCCATATAAGAAAGCTCGCGGAGCTCTCTGTAGGTAATCGTCTCAATTCCCTCAGGATCCTTAATAATTCGGGGGTCTGCAATCAAAAAGCCGGATACATCCGTCCAGTTCTCATATACATCTGCCTTCACCGCCCTTGCCACAATGGAACCTGTGATATCGGAGCCGCCTCTTGAGAAGGTCTTCACCCTGCCATCCTCATAGGAACCGTAAAAGCCGGGAACAACCGCCTGTTTAAGGCCTGCCAGCCTTTCACTTAATATCCGGTTGGTTGTCTCAGCATCAAAATCGCCGTTTTCATCAAAACGAATCACCTGTGCGGCATCCACAAACTCGTATCCCAAATATGCCGCCATAATAATTCCGTTTAAATATTCCCCTCTGGATGCGGCATAATTCTCGCCTGCCTTTTCCTTAAAGTTCTTCTCAATCGCCTTAAACTCATCCTTTAAGGACAAGGAAAGTGCTAATCCGTCTATAATCTCCTGATATCTGGCTTCAATAGCTGCAAGCTCCTTAGAAAAATTCTTTCCCTCCTCAGCTAAGTGATAGCATCCGTAAAGCATGTCGGTAACCTTCGTATCATCAGAAAAGCGCTTTCCCGGTGCCGAAGGAACCACATACCTTCTCTCCTTGTCCGCATGAATGATGTCTGCCACCTTCTTAAACTGCTCTGCGCTTGCCAGCGAACTTCCGCCAAATTTTACTACCTTTTTCATAACTCAAATCTCCTCTAATCCCTTTTTTCGAGAAGCCTATCCATTATTGTATGCCCTACGGCCACAAAATTGCCGCTTGCGGCAGCTTCTCTTTCATTATAATTCCAGCTCTCTTCCTTCGGAGCCGTACTATCATATAAAAGATACGGTACACTGTCAGAAGTGTGGGTTCGTACCCGTATTGGCGTTGGATGATCAGGCATAACAAGCAGCCTGTATTCCATTCCCTTTTCATCAAGCGCCTCAGTAAGCGGACCGATTACCCGTTTATCCAAATACTCAATGGCCTGTACCTTTCTCTCCACACTTCCCTGATGGCCCATCTCATCAGGCGCTTCTACATGGATATAAGCAAAATCATACTCACCGCAAAGTGCATCCAGCGCCGCCTGCACCTTACCCTCATAGTTGGTATGTAATCCGCCGTTGGCTCCTTCTACCTTAGCCACGCCCATCTTAGCGCCTACCGCAATACCCTTAAGTAAATCTACCGCTGACACCATCATTCCCTTTATGCCGTTCTTCTCCTCGAAGGAGGAAAGTGCGGGCCTGGTTCCTGCTCCCCAGAACCAGCAGCAGTTGGCAGGATTTAATCCCTGCTTTTTCCTTTCAATATTAATAGGATGATTTACAAGGATTTCATAGCTTCTCTTCATCATATAAAGCAGATTTTCGTCTGTGGGCAGATACTGCCCGATCACCTGTCCCAACACATCATGAGGCTGTGTCAGTTCAATCACACTACCCTGATTCCAAATCAGACAATGCCGATAGCTGGTTCCCACATAAAACTGATAGGTCTCGTTTTGCAGCTCCTTTTTCACCGTTTCCAAAAGAACAGCGCAGTCCTCGGTAGAAATTTCACCGGAGCTGTGATCAATAATAGTCTTCTCCTCAAAGGGTTCATCCCCGTCAGAAATGGTTACGATATTGCAGCGAAGAGCCACATCCGTATCCTTCATCGGCACGCCAATGCTAAGAGCCTCCAAGGGAGAACGTCCGGAGTAATATTTCCTGGGATCATACCCCAGCACCGAAAGATTGGCTGTGTCAGACCCCGGCTTCATCCCCTCAGGAATGGTATGCACCATACCGATTTCAGATATTTTACTTAACCGATCAAGGGTCGGGGTATCGGCATACTCCAGAGGCGTTTTCCCGCCAAGAGCCTTAATAGGCTCATCTGCCATGCCGTCTCCCAAAACCACAATATACTTTTTGTTTTTCACTTTCAGCCTCCAATTATTCTTCTATTCTAATGCGGCTGATAATTCCAACCATTTCAGCCTTCTCATTAAATTCCTTTTCCGTCATCCGGTCTGTTACAAAAGCGAACTCACCGGGCACATCCGCCTCAATCACACTTGCACGCTCAAATATGTGAAGCGCTTCCTTTTCCTTCTGCTCGGATACCCGAACGAAAAATCTGCGGCTTGCCTTCTCAATACCTGTAAGCTCCACATCTTCATTGTCCCAGAAGCACATGATCACCTTGCCGATATGTCTTGCACAGTCCACCACATCGGACACCACCGCACTTGCAGTAGGCAGCTTTCCGGCGCCTCTTCCGTAGTACATGGAGTCTCCCAACATATTGCCATGCACACATACCGCATTGAACACATCATTTACCATGGAAAGGGGATGATCATAGCTGATCATAAACGGCGCTACCATCGCATACATATTCCCATCCACTTCCTTGCTCTGAGCAAGAAGCTTGATGGTCTTTCCCATAGCCTTTGCATAAACAAAATCTGCCTCGGTAATCTTCGTAATCCCTTCTGTATAAATATCCTGATATTTCACATTCTTTCCACACATAAGAGAAGAAAGAATGGCAATTTTACGGCAGGCATCATAGCCCTCTACATCTGCCTCCGGATTCCGCTCCGCATAGCCCTTATCCTGCGCTTCCTTCAGCACAGAGTCAAAGTCGGCCCCTTCTCTTTCCATTTTAGTCAGAATATAATTGGTGGTTCCGTTCAGAATACCGGTAATGGCATCAATCTTCTCTGCTGTTAATGAATAGTTAAGAGGACGGATAATTGGAATGCCGCCTCCCACACTTGCCTCAAAGAGATAATTGCATTTATGCTCATGCGCAATCTGTATCAGCTCCGGTCCGTGAGCCGCTACCAGTTCCTTATTGGAGGTGCACACACTTTTACCTGCAAGAAGAGCTCTTTTGGTGAAATCATAGGCAGGCTTAATTCCTCCCATGGTTTCACAGATAATCTTCACTTCCGGATCATTTAAAATCTGCTCCACATCATGAACAACCTTATCCGCATAAGGGTCGCCCGGAAAATCCCGAAGGTCCAAAATATATTTGATATTCACATCCTCGCCGGATTTCTTATTGATCTCAGCCTTGTTCTTTTCAATTACCTCAACCACACCGCTTCCTACAGTGCCGTATCCCATAACCGCTACCTGTATCATTTTATTTCCTCCTTAGCTTTTAATGCTTAACTTCTACATAGAAAATCTTTTGTCCTACTGCTTGGCTAATATTTTAACATTACGCACACCCTTTTGCTGCTCCATGGTCTCAAGCATTTCCGACACATTTCCTGTGGTGGGAAGCACCTGAACGCTTAAGCTCAAAGAGGCCACTCCGTTAATGGGAATACTCTGGTGAATGGTAAGAATATTCGCTCCAAACTGAGCAATAATCTTAAGTACATCCGACAAAAGTCCCGGCTCATCCTCCATTTGAAAGGTCAGAGTGATGGTAGTCCCCTGAGAATTTTCATGGAACTGAAATATATCATCCTTGTACTTATAAAAAGAACTGCGGCTGATGCCTACCTGATCTGCTGCCTCATTAATCGTGTGCACCCTCCCCGTATCCAATAGCTTCTTGGCTTCCACTACCTTAAGAAGCACCTCGGGCACTGCCTGTTCCTTCACAACAAAATATTTGGTTCCCATTTTTTGCACCTGTTTTCCAAAAGAACAACCTACGTTTTGTTTTTGTGATGCGTACAAATGTCTGTATATGTTTTTCCATTGCGGACACTTGTTTGTCACCGAGGGATATTGTATCATAGCCCCGTACGTATGGCAAGTAAAATTGTACAAAAAATCTTTGGAAAATTTGTAAGACTTACACCTTATTAGAGCTTTCTGTTAAACTTTCTCTGCAAAATCAGAAGCCAACCACCTGCAGCTAAACAGGACGGCAGCATATCAATCAGATTATTTTCAAGAATTGCCTTTCCCATCCAAAAGGACGGCAGGAAGGACCAGCAAAAGCCAAACGTCCCCGGCACGAAATACGGTGCCACAGCCCCAAGAATCACCAGGGAAGATAATTTGGTTACAGCCATACCCTCCAGCTTATTTGACGATACAGTTACAATCAGCAGGGCGATAATGATCCCCTGCAGGGTTCCTGTCAAAGACAGGAAAAAGATTTCCGCAGCAGACAAAGCAGTAAGTCCAAACACCGGAAGCAATGCCGCAGTGACCACAAAAGCGAAAATCGCCGGAATTACAATGCGTGATACCAAATATCCGTTTCGCCCCAAACCTGTAACATATAAATAGCGGTCAATATGATCGTCATGTTCTTCCAGTATAATCATCGCTGCAACAAAGCAATACATAGCCGGTACAACAGACGCAAAGAAAATATCAAACAGTCCGTAATAAGGAGACAGGACAGCAGTGGTCCCCCAAAATTGAATCAGCATTCTTTGGGTAAACGGCACAAGAAATTTAATTGCTATTCCCACAAGAACCGGTGCCGGCAGCACTGCAAACAGCATCATATCATGCCGGATAAACTTCAGCATATGTAAAAAGCTCAGACGAATTGCTCTCATAGCTTTACACCTCCCTGTCCCTGCCACATTTTCAATACACACCGATGCGCCGCAAAGAACAATAAAACAATCAAAGCTGCGGTCAAAATCAGTCCTGTTACGGAGAACGCTCTGCCGGCAATCAAGTCCATACATGCATTTGCCGGATATATTCTCATGAAAGCAGGCGTGATGCCGAATAAATGCAGGACTGCAGGCACAAAGGCGAGAATTTCAACCGGCACCGTTACAAGAATAAACTGGTTCAGGCTTGTAATCTTCGTTGCGATAATCATTCCAAACAGCGTAAACAATACGCTGGATAGAAAGGTGCCAAACAGCACAAGCGGTAATGACCTGCCATTTGCCGATACTGCCAACACCGCCGCCACAAATAGAGCAATCATCCCCATAGAAAGCACCTTTGAACATACATATTCTAATGCCCTGAGCGGTGAAACTGAAAAAGAAGAAGTAACTCTTTGACTTTTCTCCAGCAAAACGATTGCTCCCATAAAGAACAATCCCATAGCCGCCGGATCAGAAAATATAAGAATCGCAGCGGCATTTTCTTTCCATGTCCGGGGCAGGAAAAACAGCAGCGCAACATAAAGCACCGTCAAAAAACCATATAGCAGATAAAAGCCGTATCTTGCTTGAAATTTCATATCCCAAATCATCAATGACATAAATCTCATACCAATGTCCTCCCGGTAATTTCCATAAAAATGTCGTTTAATGTAGGCTCGCTGCTATGAATGGATTGCAGGCGGTTCTCTGCGATCAGCTCTTGAAGCAGCTTATCCTCCGACAATCGGTACAGAGGGCAGCTTCCCGTTTGCTCGCCGTTGTCATTCCATGTGTAAGAAACCTTTGCGGCCCCTTTTGACATAATCAGATTATGGGGACTGTCAAGTGCAAAAATCTGTCCCCCCACAATAAATGCTACCCGGTCACAAAGTTCTGTTGCATCCTGCATATTATGGGTCGTAAGAAGAATTGTTTTCCCCTTATTCTTCTCCGCCAAAATCATATCTTTCATCAGACGGCTGTTTGTCGGATCAAGACCGCTGGTCGGCTCGTCCAAAAACAGCAGCTTGGGATCATGCACCAGTGCTTTAATGAAATTCAGGCGGCTTTTCATTCCCTTGGAATAATCTGATACACGCTTGTCTGCGTCGTTTTCCAGTCCCACCATGCGAAGCAGTTCCTCAATGGAGCGGGCCTGTTTACGATAGAGTGAGGAAAAGAACAAGAGATTTTCCTTGGCAGACAGCTTCTCATACATCGTGGAAAACTCAAAATCCACACCGATAGATTCATAAAAATCCGATCTGTGGTTTTTACACTCTGTCCCATTGACAACGGCTGAACCCTGATAGTCCGGCAGCATCCCCAGCAGGATTTTTTGCAATGTACTTTTTCCGGCACCTGACGGGCCTAAGAAACCAAAGATTTCCCCTTCCGCAACAGAAAAGCTCATGTCTTGAATAAAAGGCTTGTTTGTGTAGCTGAACGAAAGATGATTCACCTGTATCATATTTGCTCCTCCTTATACTATATGACCAATTTAAACTAAACAGTCAAAATAATGCTTGTTTTTAGTCCGGCTGCCCGCCGGACCCTTTAGAATATTTGCATGACTATGCCATAAATCAAAGCACGCAGTGCCTCATCATACTGTTCTTCACCAATCTCCGCTTTGTGCAGCGTTGCATAATAGATTGCGTGGAATGCAGCACTGATAACCTTTATATCTACTTCTTTTTTTACAGGGAGCAGAGCAAACATTTGGGCAATCGTATCCGTATCGTCCTGCAAATGCTCCTCTACTGTTTCCCGCGGCAGCTTACGCACAAGCAATTCCACTTCGCCTAAGTCAAGCAACTTCAAAATCGGCATTTTCTCCGTCATTTTATAGAACTCAAAGATCACATCGGTCAGCTTTTCTGCTGAAAACGATCTATCGGTAATATCAGCGATAGCCTGATAAAGCTGCCGAGTGACAATCTCGTGTTGTTCCTGAATAACCTCAAACAAAAGCAGCTCTTTGGATTTATAAAAGAGATAAAAGGTACCTTTCGGAATATTTACACGCCTTACGATTTCATCGACAGTCGTACGGCGAATCCCATATTGTCCCATGCAGGCAGCAGCTTCTTCCTTCAATCGCTTCCTGATATACTCCCGTTCCTGATCTGAATAACTCTTTGGCAAACGGTTCACTTCCTTTTTTTGACTGAAATTGATTTTATAGTCAGTATAATATTTTTCTGTTGCTCTGTCAATGTATTTCTATTAAAAGGCGGGCAACGCCATCCTCCTGTTCATACCACCGCCCTGCCCATATGCCCGAATCACATCCTCCACTCTTTCCGTTTCCGGTATATTCCGTAACACACTTTTATACACAGAGCACTATTTATTCCCTGTACTTCAAATCCCATTCCGGCCAATAATCTCTTAGATAACTCTCTCTTGCCATTTTATAAATGCAGCCACTATCATAACAGTACATTGTATTATCATCCTTTAGAAAAAACTCTGTAGCATGACACTCCTTTTTCCCTTCACTCTCTATTTCCATACTTACCAACACGATATATTGGCTCTCCGGTAATATTTCCCACAGATCTATCTGGTCAGGGAAATAATGACCGGTCTCCTCCTGCATAGGCAAAATATATGTAATATACTCCGGATCTTCAAATCTTTCCCCCTCATACTCAAAGTAATCACTTTCATACTTTACCGTTTTTCCTATTAGCTCCTCACATCCCTCGTTTCCTCCTGTCACAAAGTTTCGGGATACTATATCTGTAATTATCCAAGTTCCATAGTAGAGCTTGTAGGATGCCCGCATCCGCTCTTCCCTGCTCCTGTCAACACTATACACATCAATATTCAAGCCCATATCCTGTACCATTCCTGCCTGATCTATATCAAACCAAAGCCTCGAATCATTATAACTATAAAGGATTGAATATCCGCCATCTTTAGCATACTTCTTTCCCATCCCATATGCCTGAAGGACTTCCTCCATGCTGGATCCTATTGTAATTCCTCTGGGTGTTCTGAAAACTTCATTTTTTAACGAAATCTGCGATATGTAATAATCATACTGACTTCTGTCCTTCAAGTTATAGTTTGCATTGGAAGTATAAATAATTAAATCCTCATATGCATGCATATTATATCTATATACTCCTGTTTCGGCATAAACCTCCCCTACAAAATTAGTATCCATAGGTATCTCCGGCTTGCTGAATGCAAAATCATCATAAAACATATCAAGTACAACCTCATTCTCCCCATCCGTTACCGCAAAATCTGAGGGCTGCAAAGGTGCAGGTTCCTCTTCATTTTCTGCCATCTTAATGATCTCATCATTCTCCGGCTCTGGTTCTGTTCCCTGAACTGTACATGCTACACAAGTGAAACACATCAAACATAGTAAAATACCTTTTATTCTTCTCATATGCTTTATCCTTTTTCTACTACACGCTAATCTTTCTTTATTAATTTACTACCTGTTCGCTTTTATATACAGGAGCATCATATGTCAAAATTGCATTAGGAAAATTGTCATACATTTGTTTTATAGTATTTACTTGACTTGTTGCCCAATGATATCCCGTTGCATACTGGTGTGTTCCCATATTATCAGGGGTCCTCCCCATTCTCCTAGTAAAACTGAAAACTATATTTGTATTTTTCTTTTCCTTTTTCACCTGTCACCAACATTTCTTCCTTGGTTATATCCATAAAATATAAGTTATAATATCCATATAAATTAGTATTTCCTATAATCTTTTGTATGGTCTGGGCATATTCCTCGCATGATTCTTCTGTCATATCACCAACATACACGTCTACAAATATAACTGCCCATACCTCTAATCTTCCACTTGTAACATCCTCCACTGTCATATTGATATCATATTCTCTCCCCTCCTCACTAAATAGCCCAGTACTTACAGTTACATCATCTATTCCTTTCGCCTCAAGCAGTTCCTCTATATAAGCAGCATACTTGTCCGCAAAAAAATATTCATAAAAATCATCCCTCACCTCATAACCGCTTTCCTCATCCTCTTCTACATTCATAACCACTTTTTCCCCAGTACTTTCCTCATACACAGTAAAATTTGTCCATGTATCAAATCTGTTAAGCCATGTAATCCGAAAATGATACCCCGGATACTTCTCCTCTAACACAGACAATCCCTCTCTGGCTCTTTTCAGCTGCTTTTCCTCACTTTCATACAGCCTGCCTTCTTCAATCCTCTCTTCGGCACCAAATTTGACTTTCAGCCATTCCTTTTCCTCATCAGTCAGCTCATAAACCACCGGGTCGGGAGATGTTGCTGTCCAATATGCAATAAGCGCTCTGGCTCCCAAGTCTATCGTCAGATCAAAATACACCTTCACGCTCCCTGCTACAGCTATGGGCATCAATACAGCACACAAAATACCAATTATGATTTTCTTCCTTTTTGACATTCTCTTTTCCCCCATACAGACTGTTAATAACTAAAAAATATATTTTACCTTCACAAAGGCCTCTCCCCGTACAAATCACCCATTTTTACCGGATTTACTCTCTCCCATCTTTAATACAAAAATAGCACCGACAGATGATAGGATCATCCATCTGTGCCATCTTCCATATCATTCCACATCTTTGTTAGACTTCCACTCTTTTATTTCTTTTAAACGAATGCAGCTCTGATAATCCACATAAACAAAATAGGCAAACAGCGCAATAATAATAGCATATCCCAGCAGCGTACCTCTGGGCCTGAAAAAGAGATCAATTCTGTTTAACACATACAATACCGTATAGGTTATCCCAAATATGGGATGTTTAAATTTCCAAAATAATATACTGCATATCATCGGTAAAACTGCCAGCATAATAATCGCCTCAGCCTCACGCAAACTCAATCCATAAGCTGCCATGAAAATTCCTATAACACTCATAATAGTGATATGCATATTAATTCTTTCATCTCCACACATCACGATCCCCTCCTTAAATGTTGAACCATCTCTATATATGTATAGCTTTATTCCGGTAAATCTACACTTTGGGTCTGCTTATACACGCCAACGGAATACAATACCGGAAGCACCAGATTGATAATTGCTGAAACAATATTTCCTGTCATTAAATTTAGAACACATGAGATAACTGCATCTGTCAGCAAAACAATCGCCAAAACCTTACATAGGCGTATTTTGGCTTTTACGCCAGCAACCCCCGCCACAATTCCCAAGGCAACTCCTAAAACAACCAGTGGCATGAATGGGACTGTATAACCAATTGATAATATAAAAAAGAATACCCCTGCAATTACATCAAAAATGATATAAAGAATACTAACTACTTTCAAAAGAATGTTTGGCTTGTCCATAAATTTTTCCTCGCTTTTTTCTTATTTATTTTCCATAAAAAGCTTTTATTTTAGCCATTTATGCAATGATTTATAAAGTTACAAACAATGACTTATCTTACATTGTCCTGTGCGGCTTTCTCCTGCCATTAAGACCTATTCCTTTAACGATGAACAGCTTTTCTGCATTCGGTAACGCAGATGATTAGAGATATTGCTTAGGTACAAGTGTTGCAAAACGCTTGACCGCAGCAAACATTGGCACATTGGAGCGTCAAGAGAAATATTACAAAATAGTTATGAATTATTGCATCTCAACTAAGCCTTTATCATTTCATTCAATTTATTAACTATGACATCAAGTCTTTGCTCTAATTCAATTATTGATGTTTCATCTTGATTTAAACTAAATATATAATTTCCAACATCTTCATGCCAAATCAAATCATATTCTGTAGAATCCTTATGCAACTTTATGATACTGTAATACATTCCATCTATCTTTTCATCCGATATCATTTGATATTCTTGACCAAAAAGCTTTGCAACAAGATCATTTCCATCAAAATAATCAAAATTCACAAATAAATACTCCACTCTATTATTCTGCTCTTTATTAATATGCTTTACTACTTGTATGCTCATATGCATCTCCTATTCTAAACCCAATGATTGATTAACACTTGTTCTGGAACGCTGTGAACTTTCTATTATTGCTTTGTAAATATCGTCTCCTGATAATCCTTTGTCAATTTGTTTTTGAATTACTTGCTCCCACGTAAGATTAGGGTCAGTAGCATACAAAGACTCTGCAAGTTGACGATCTGACATTAATTCTCTGGCTTGTGTTCTATACTGATTTCTTAAATCAAATGCTTGTCTTGCCTGTTGTTCTAACGGTAAATTATCGTCAATCAAGTCAGGGATTTTAGCTTCTTGCTCTAAATACCATTTTCTTGCATCAACATTACTTAATGTTCCAGGTTCTAAACCACCCTCAACCACATCATCCACCCGCTTAGTGGCCTCTGCGGCTGCTTCCGCTGCCTCGTCAAGGTTCTTGGCTCCTGCCTCCAGGACATTCTCCGCAGCATTTTCTGCCGTCTTCACATCATCCAGCTTATTTATTTTCTTTCCTGCTTTCGCTATCATTGCCTTGAGGCTGTCTATGATGTCATCTGCCTTGGTTCTTCCAAGCCTTGACAGGTCTCCTATGGCATCCGCAGCCTTCTCTATCCTTCTTCCTCCTTCCAGCAGTTCATCTCCATTCATTAACAGGACTTTGCCTCCCATAGCTACCTCATCCAGATATTTGGCTTCTCCTACTACTGGAAAAATCCTACTATGTCTAAGCCAATCATCCTCCACCATGACTTGGATGTTATATCTATGTTTACCGTCAAATCTGCTATCAGCTCCCTCGCATCACAGACCAAGCCAATAGGCGTACAGTCAAATTACAAAAATGCGTTGCGACCTTTTAGCCCTTTATTTCTGAAACCCATTCTAAAAATACTTCTCCCGCATTCTTTCCAGTTTTTGCTGAGCACACTTCCTCATATTTATATTCTGCATCATACTTTCCTGTTTCTACATCATAATACAATTTCATCTCAGTTGGAATCGGCATATTGTGTTTTATACAAATATCATCCACTTTTTCTAAATCTTCTGTACCAATCTTCAAAAATTGAAATGCTAACTTATTCGGTACTCCTATTTGGTTTAATGTTTTTATTTCTCCATTCACATCGAAAAAAACATTAAACATTTTACCCTTCTTTTCATTAGAGCAATATATGTAAACTTTACTGATTTTTTGTCCCGCTACTTCTATACATAGTGATATTAATGCTGATTGCAAATCCATAAACTCATCTTCAAATACTTTATTCATTTCTTATACTCCTATCGCCAGTAAACTCACTGATGCCAACTGACTTCATCGTTAGTTTCAAATACTCATCGGGAAGCTTAACATATCCATTTATGTACGGAACTGAATCTCCTGCTGAAGCAGTATATGGGCCTCTCCCATAGTGGAATTTACTTTTTCGACTCATCAAATTGTTACATTATTTTTCTTACCATAGTATCAACTATTTCTTTAAATTCTTCTCTTTCTCCTTCATATAACCACTCATGCGTTTCACTCTTATCCAGTGCATCCTTTAATATGAATTTTAACTCAGTCGAATGCGATACTAAAAACGATGTGTTCATTTCTGATATTTTTTTTAGTAATTCCCCATCATATGTTTCTCCTGCAAATACATTATCCTGCAAGAATTCCACTGCCTTTTCCATTGCAAGGTTGAAAAATTCGTTTTGACGTATCATTCGCAAAACATCCGTTATGGTAATTTCATTAATTGTTTTATCAATTAATTTGTTATACCACTTTTGTAATGGATATAATTCTTCATTAGAAACTATATATTCACAATCATATAACTCTTTTATTTTTCTTTTATCTTCCGTCACTCTATACCTCCGCACGGATCAAATAGGTCTTCTATTCTAGAAATATATAAATTTGCTTGATCTAATATAGCTGACTTTTACCATCCGTTTTTGAGAATTACAAATTTTCACTGTTTTGTAACAATCAAATTACTATATCGTTTAAATAAAGATGGATATGTCATGCTATGAAGACATAATTAAATACTATTTCTTATAATGAACCAAATCATATGGATAATATTGCACATTTTTCAGCCCACTGTCATCCAAATCTAAAATTTTTGCTATAGCTCCCGCTTCAAAACTCCAGTATCCATAATATAATTTTTCCTTCGTTTTATGAATATCATACCATCCCATATCTTTGTGTCCAACATACCAATATTTTTCCAGATACTCTCTTAACTTAGCAACACTATTCACTTTATCTGATACAACATCCGTTAATTTTTCATATGGAAAACCATATAAAAATTTACCATTTATATTTTCAATAATGCCTTGTTTTTTATACTTTGTCAAAAAATCTAACAGTGCATCATTACAATTATATTTATCAACCAGATTCGCTAAAACACAAAATTGATCCTTACTCACATCAAATAAAATTGCAAGCGACATCATCCATAACATATCAACATAGCTCGAATTATTATTCCAATATAATGGCATATCCTCTAATAATTGAACAAATTCAGTTTCCAACTTACTAACATCTTCACCATACGAATATTTTGAAATCAATATTCCAAACTTTATAGAATCAATTTTTTTCCTTACAGAATAAATTCTATCTTCCCTAACCTCATTGTTTTCCAATTTGGTCAAAAACTTATTTATTCTTTCCGTTTCTTCTTGAATATATTCACAAAAATATTGCTCATTCATTAATATATCTCTCACAATTCATACCTCTAAATAATAATTTCCCCATACCACGTTATCCCGTCACTATCTACACCAGACCATCCTCTTAGCATTACACCATCATCTGATTTGTTTATTGCATCATTAGCATATTGTTTACTTGAATACTCTCGCACCATACTCACCTGTTGGTGTGCCATCTGTACTTAACTTCGGGATGGAAAACACCAAATCAGGTATTGAAGGATTATTTGCAGTCTGTGTAACATCATTTTTGACAAACGTACAAATATTAATATATTAAGAAAATGCCTCCTCTAATATCGTAATTTGTTCCTTATCTTCATCTGGCAATTCTTCATATAATTTTTGAAAATCTTCTATGTAATCTAATCTTTTTAAAGCATAAATAGCCAAATGCCCAAGCTTACATAATCCTAAAATCTTAAATCTATTATCCATATATTTACTATATTCCAAAAGTTTAATGCGTACATTTGAATTTTGAATTCTTTTTTCTATTAGTTTAAGTATTGTCTGCTGAAGCACTGGAACATTCGGAATATTCAAACATTCAATCAGTTCTTCATTTGTCAACTCATCTTGCATTATCCTTTTGGTCAAAGTTAAATAGCTCACATCAATTACCTCTAACTGTAATATATTGATTTACAATCCATTCTCTCTCTTGCCTATAATTTTCAAATAATCGTTCAGAAACTTCTTTTAATCCTAATTTATCTGCCTCCCTCTATCATCCCCTGCACTCTTTCCGTTTCCGATATTGTTCTTTTATTAAACTGATACCCCTAACATTACCACGGCTCCACCTTCAAGAAATCACTGATATCATCTATATCGATCCAAGTACGCACCAAACCATCCATATGATTATATACCAAAGTTCCCTCTTCCAAGTAGTAGTACGTCCTCCAATTATCATTCTGCAGCCAGATTTTATATAATTCTTCTGTTGAAAATGCCTGAAACAGCTCCAAGATTTCTCTCTCTGTCATCCTTGAATATAGATCATTAACCATCTCTGTCATTTCCTCATCTGTCCAGGATAACCAGCTGTCTCTCTTTATCAGCTTTTGCTCTTTGATAAACTCAGCAAATTCTTCGTCCAGTTGTATTAAATCATCCAGATATACAATCTCACCCGTTTCCATATCCACTGTTATACAAACCCACTCCGTGGACATGCTTCGTCCATTCTCTATCTGCTTAAACATATTTTCAACACTTAAATATTTCTCTGACTGCAGATGGATGACCGGCTCAAAAGTCGTATAATGATAATACTCTATATGTCCCCATTCTATATAGTCAAATAATTCACCTGTTAAGCTGCTATTTATTTTTTCCTGCAGTTCCTGATCTTCCATCCCTCTGACCTGAATATATTCAAAGCTATATTCATCCGTCAGCTGATATGTTTCCTTATATGTCTCATATCCCAGCTTACTTGCATTAGCTTTACTGCAGCCGGATATCATACAGGCCATCAGCATTATTATAATAAAAGATATTTTTTTCATTGCCTTCTCCCGCCTCACCACTTCTCTACCAACAACAGTTCATCCAGTCTGGAAATGTCTATTCTGATTGCTGTTTTTCCATCATAAATTACAATATATCCCTCTTCCAGAGAATAATCAGGGTGATGATATATCCATATCCAGTCATCTTCATACATCCATCCTTTCGTATAATCCCAAAATAATGCAATCAAAAGGTCAGTAGGCATATCATTATAAATGTCATTTTCAAATTCTGTCATTTCTTCTTCTGTGGCAAAAGAATTACCATCTCTTTTCAATATCCTGCAGTTTTTTAATGTTGTGGCAAACTCTTCATCCAGCATGATCAAATCATCCAGATATACAATCTCACCTGTTTGTACATCAACCGTCACACACAATGCATTCATTTCAACACTCAGATATCGGGATGTCTGCAGATGAATAACAGGCGCCTCAGGAACCCATCGATACTCCGCCATCCCCAGCTCTCTTAATATATATAGCTTCTCTGTTAAGCTGTTATTGATTTTGGCCTGCAGTTCCTGATCCTCCATTCCCCTTACCTGAATACAGTCAAAACTGTAATCCTCTGTCAGCTGATAAGGTGTCACATAGGTTTCATAATATGTTTCTTCCTCCTGCTTTTTTCCACATCCGCCTGACAATATCATACAGACCAAAAGGATAATTATACATGCTCTTTTTCTTTTCATTTCCTCAAATTCCTCCATCTATATTTCTAGACTTGGAATACCTTTGCCGTCTTCAATCCATTCCATACTCATCTGCTCTTCTTCCATTACTCATTTTCCTCCCCCCTAAATCGAAAATGCTCTTCATATATTGTCTCGCCACTTTCTCCTGAATTCATCATTTCTTCCTTTGT
>Ga0129315_1000196_pt1 | contig 65401 bp, 59 predicted proteins | sample Cm827metagenome_FD_94432 | JGI IMG/M metagenome (GOLD analysis project Ga0129315, IMG submission 94432) | Eastern black-and-white colobus group fecal microbial communities from Wisconsin, USA - Cm827 metagenome | ecosystem: Host-associated > Mammals > Digestive system > Large intestine > Fecal... | reverse complement strand
GCACCTCCTAATTAGTTTGGTTTTTGTTTTAAGTTTAGGATCTTGTGTGTATAAGTGCAATATTTTTTTGCAAAAAAATATCTGCTAGTGATTTTACTCCCCAACAGATATTATAGAGCCTTTAAAAAACCTTCGGCCTCAACAACCGAAGGTTTTTTTTAATCAAAATTTAAGTCACCTGAAGTATCATTATCATTCATAAAATAAACTAATAATTCATTTGCTCTTTCAAAATCTTCTTCAGATACATATATTCCCTTCTCATAAACAGAAAATCCTGATATCATTCTCATAAAATCATCTTCATTTTCTATAAAGTAAGGAATTGAATTATCTTCAAGAAAGGCACAAATCTCATCAACAATTAATTTATTAGTTGAAGAAACTAATTTAACATATTCAATGTCTTTTTTCATAATATCACCAATTAAATTATACCCTTATTTTTAAAATAAAAATACTTTTTTAAAAATATGTGAAAATCTATATTATATATTAAATAATTCTTAATTTTGTGATATGATTTTCATTATAATAAAATCAGAAAGGAGACAGATATGTCTAAACAAAATGAAGGATTTTCTTCAATTATAGGTTTTATAATGGTTGCAATTGGACTTGCACTAGGTATAGGAACTTTATGGAGATTTCCATATGTTGTAGGAGAAAATGGCGGAGCAATTTTTATTTTCTTATACATTATAATAATTTTAGTAATAGGAATACCACTTATGACATGTGAAGTTACCATAGGATACAAAACAGGAAATGCTGCAATTGATGCTTATAAAAATTTAAAACCTGGAACAAAATGGTATTTAGCTGGTTATTTACATACATTAGCAGCTCTGTTAATAGTTGGATACACTTCATTAATATATGCGTGGATAATAAAATACATTTTAGGGGCTGTGTCAGGTGACTTTGTAGGATTAACAAGCGAAGGAATAGAAGCATATTTTAATGATTTTAATGCTAATAAACAAGTAGTTTTTATATTCTTTTTAATTAATTTCTTGTTAAATAATTTAGTTATTATTCTAGGAGTTCAAAAGGGAATAGAGAGAGTATCTAAAATATTAATTCCAATTTTATTTATTATAATGATTGTTATAATATTTTTTGCACTAAGACTTCCTGGAGCAATGGAGGGAATAGAGTTTTTATTCAAACCTGATATATCAAAGTTTTCACTTAATTCTGTTATTACTTGTCTTGGGCAAGCTTTCTTTGCATTAGGTTTGGCAATGCTTGGTTCAATGGTATTTGGATCATATATAAAAGAAAAAAATGAAAATATATTTAAGCATTCTACAGTAATCTGTCTAGCATTAGTATTCGCAGGAATACTATCAGGACTTATGATACTTCCTATAGTATTTGCCACAGGACTTGAACCAGGAGAAGGTGTAGCACTAACATTTTTAACCCTTCCAGTAGCATTTAATCTAGTGCCATTTGGTAGAATACTTTCAGTACTTTTCTATTTTGGATTTTATATTGCAGCTTTTACGTCTTCTGTGGGTGTATTAGAAGCAATTGTAGGACAATTTATGGAAAGATTTAATTTAAGTAGAATAAAAGCATTGATAATGGCCTCAGTCATTGTAGTTTTAATAGCAGCAGCTTCAATATATAGTGACGCATTATTTAATTTCTTAGATAATTTTGAAAGTAATTATGTATTAGTATTTGGATGTTTGACGATTGCCATTTTCTCAGCTAGAGCTTGGGGAATGGAAAATGTAATTGAAGGAGCAAATATAAAAAATTCATTTGTTAAAATTTGGATGAATGTAAGTATAAAATATATTTCTCCAATTTTAATAATTGTTATATTTTTAAGTCAATTTATTAAATTTTAAGCATTAAAAAAAAGACCCTCTGGGGTCTTTTTTATTACATATTCTTAGAATAGAATTCTACGATTAATTGATCTTCAATTTCTATTGGAATTTCTTCTCTATCTGGGGAAGAAACTAGAGTAGCTTTGAAGTCTTCATCTTTAGAAATATATGGGTAGTTTACAACTATATTAGTGTTGTAGTTTTCTTTAAATAAATCAACTTTTCTACCTTTAGCAGATAAAGCTATTACATCAGATGGTTCGCATCTGTAAGATGGAATATTAACTTTTTTTCCATTAACAGTTACGTGACCGTGACTAACCATTTGTCTAGCTTGTCTAATAGAAGAAGCAAAGCCCATTCTATAAACTAAGTTGTCTAGACGTCTTTCTAAGAAATTAATTAGGTTAGGACCTGTTTGTCCTTGAGTTCTTTGAGCTTCCTTAAATAAATTAACGAATTGTTTTTCAAGAACTCCATAATACGCTCTTAATCTTTGTTTTTCTAAAAGTTGCTTACCATATTCAGTAAGTTTCTTATCGCTTCTTGCAGTACCTCTAGTGGCTCTTTTCATAGCTTTAGGGTGACCGCACACATTAAGTCCAAGTCTTCTTGATTGCTTGAACTTTGGATCCATCATTTTTGCCATTAGTTCATCAAACTCCTTATAAATTTTCGCCGCGATAATTTATAAGCCGATAGCATTATACTAAAAACTCTGTAATTTGTAAAGTAAAACAATTATAAAAATTAGAAATTTTTACTATCTAACAAAAATATTTTGTAGATACAACCTATATTTAATTAAATATTTATTTATATTTATGATATACTAAGGATAAATATTATATGTAACCTTGTAAATACTTTTATTAAATTAGGAGGATATATGAAAAAAATTGAATTTGTAGATACAATTTTAAGAGATGCTCATCAATCTTTAATGGCTACTAGAATGACATATAAAGACATGGAGCCTGCTCTTGAAAGATTGGATAAAGTTGGATATAAAGCTATTGAGTGTTGGGGCGGTGCTACTTTTGACTCATGTATTAGATATTTAAATGAAGATCCATGGGAAAGAATAAGAAATATAAAGAGTAAATTTAAAAATACTAAGACTCAAATGCTTCTTAGAGGACAAAATCTACTTGGATATAAGAATTATCCAGATGATGTAGTAGAAAAATTTGTTGAATTATCAGTAAAAAATGGCGTTGATATAATAAGAATTTTTGATGCCTTAAATGATATAAGAAATATTGAAACTTCTTTAAAAGCTACAAAGAAAGCTGGAGCTGAAGCACAAGTTGCAATTTGCTATACAACTTCTGAAGTTCATACTATTGAATATTTTACAAATCTTGCTAAAAAAATTCAAGAAATGGGAGCAGATTCTATTGCAATTAAGGATATGGCTGGTATTATGACTCCGCCAGTTTCAAGAGATTTAGTTAAATCTATGAGAAAAGTTATAGACATTCCAATAGAGCTTCATACTCATGAAACTACTGGATGTGGATCAATGACTTATCTAAAGGGAATAGAAGAAGGTGCAGATATTATAGATACTGCTATTTCTCCATTCTCAGGAGGCACAAGTCAACCACCAACAGAAACTCTTGCAATAATATTAAAAGAAGCAGGTTATGATGTTGATTTAAATTTAGATATTTTAAATGAACTTGCTCCTTATTTCCAAGAAGTTAAAAATAAATATTTAAATGATGGAACAATGAGAGTAAAAATGCTTACAGTTGATCCTAAGGGCCTTATTTACCAAGTACCTGGAGGTATGCTTTCTAACTTAAGTTCTCAACTTTCTGCGGCAAAACAAGATCACTTATTTGACAAGGTTCTTGCAGAAGTTCCAAATGTTAGAAAAGATATGGGATATCCGCCACTTGTTACTCCAATGAGTCAAATGGTTGGAACTCAAGCAAGCTTTAATGTAATGACTGGCAAGAGATATAAGATGGTTCCAAATGAAATTAAAGATTATTTAAAGGGACTATATGGTAAGAGCCCAATTGAAATTGATCCTAAATTTAGAGAATCTATAATTGGAGATGCTGATGTTATAACTGACAGACCAGCTAACCACTTGGAGCCAGCTCTAGATAAATTTAAAAAAGAAATTGGAGATTTAGCAAAAACTGAAGAAGATGTATTAACTTATGCACTTTTCCCACAAGTAGCTAAAGAATTCTTACAAAAAAAATATAATGCTTAATATTTAATTAATAAATACTATCTGGGAAACTAGATAGTATTTTACATATTATGAGCATTTGTTGTATATTATTTTATAAGGAAGTGAAATTATGGATTACAAAAGTTTTAAAGTAGAAGATTATTTAGATATTTATGCAGATTTAATATTAAAAAAGGGACTGAGAATTAAGAAGGGTGACAGAGTTGTTATTAGATGTCCTATAGATGCAAGAGACTTTGCAATATCTTTAACTAAAGGTGCTTATGAATTAGGTGCTATTGAAGTTAAAATGGATTATAGAGACGAAGTGATTTCAAGACTTAAATATGAAAATGAACCAGTTGAAGTTTTAACCGATGTACCTAAACATGAAGTAGATAAAGAAAATTATTACATGGATAAAAAAGCAAAATATCTTTCTGTTACAGGTGCTAATCCAGATGCATTTAAAGGAATTGATTCAGAAAAATTATTCAAATCAAATGTTGCAAGATCTAGTGCACTTAAGGAATTTAGTGCTAAAATGATGGCTAATTACACATCTTGGATTGTAGTAGGAGCAAGTATTCCATCTTGGGCTATTAAAGTTTTTCCAGAATTAGATGAAGATGAAGCAGTAAAAAGACTTTGGTTTGAAATATTTAACTCAGTGAGACTTTTTGAAGATGATCCATTTAAATCCACTGATATGCACATTAAAAACTTAAACAGATACAGTAAGTTCTTAAATGATAATAAATTTGAAAAATTAGTTTACACATCAAAAAAGGGAACTAATCTCGAAGTAGAGCTCCCTAAGGGATATATATTTGCAGGTGCAACGGATACAAATAGCGATGGAGAAGAGTTTATTGCAAATATGCCAAGTGAAGAAGTTTTTTCTGCACCTAAATTAGATGGTGTAAATGGGATAGTTTATTCAACTCTTCCACTAAATTACAATGGAAATCTTATTGAAGATTTTTATCTAAAATTTAAAGATGGTTTAGTAGTTGATTATGATGCAAAAAATGGGAAAGAGTATTTGAAAAATATTCTAGATACTGACGAAGGAGCAAAAAGACTTGGCGAAGTTGCCTTAGTTTCATATAATACTCCAATATCAATGAGAAAAGTTTTATTCTACAACACACTTTACGATGAAAACGCATCATGCCACTTTGCACTAGGAAAATCTTATCCAAGTTGTATTGAAAATGGTGAAAATCTTTCTATAGAAGAACTAAAAGAAAGAGGAATGAACGATTCACTAACACATGTGGACTTCATGGTTGGAGATGAAACAACTAATATAGTTGGAATTAAAGAAAATGGAGAAGAAATTCAAATTTTTGAAAATGGAAATTTTGTAATATAATTTATTGTAAATAAAACTACCTATTAATTTAGGTAGTTTTTTTAATATGTGGAAATATATTCTTTCATGGATTCAAATTTTTTATCTCCTATTCCATCTACATTTTTTATATCTTCGATAGATGAGAAGGGAGATGAATTTCTATAATTAATAATTTTTTCTGCTGTTTTCTCTCCAACTCCAGGAATTTTTTGAAGTTCAGTTAAATCTGCAGTATTTATATTGATTAAATTATTGCTCATATTATTCGAAGTAGATGTTAATGTATTTATAGAATTTGTATTTATTTCACCAATCTTTGGAATGTAAATTTTCTCTTCATCACTTAACTTTTTGGCAAGATTAATCCTATCTAAGTCAGCATCTTCTAAAGGTCCTCCAGCTTTTTGCAATGCGTCTATAACTCTATTAGTATTATTTAATTTTAAAATTCCTGGATTTTTAACTGCCCCAGATATATGTACATAAATTTCTGTTGCAGAGCTATTGCTTTCAATTACTAATTCTTCATTTTTATCTTTGGCATTTGTAATGGCTGGTGCTTTTTCAATATCTAATAGAGAACTCTTCATAGTATTGTTAGAATCATAATATTGGTATCCAATGACCAACAATAGAGAAAAAATAATATAGACTGGCAATTTGTCTTTGTTAAAAAATCTTTTAAAAAAATCATTATTCATTATTGTAACTCCATTTATTATATTATTATAATTTTAATACCCTAAATTGTTATTCCTATTCAGTTTTCAAATGGTAAAATTTATGTTATAATTTATTTATCGAAACGATTTCAAAAAATTTACATAATAGGAGGAAGACTATGAAAGTTTATAAGACAGAACAAGTGAGGAATCTAGCTCTTGTAGGACACTCTGGGTCTGGAAAGACCAATCTTACAGAAGCTATGCTATACCAAAGTGGAGCAACTAAAAAACTTGGAAATGTTTCTAGTAAAAATACTGTATCTGACTTTTCTAAAGAAGAAAAAGAAAGAGGAACCTCAATAGGAACAGCAATTATACCAGTTGAATGGAGAAATTATAAAGTTAATGTTATAGATACGCCAGGATTTTTGGATTTTGTTGGAGAAGCACATGGAGCTTTAAGAGCAAGTGAAGCTGCTATTATGGTTATAGATGCTACAAAGGGAATAGAAGTTGGAACTGAAAGAACTTGGAAATATACAGAAAAGATAGGACTTCCTAGAATTATTTTTATAAATAAAATTGACGGCGAAAATGTAAACTTTAGAAAATTAATGGAAGAGTTAGAAAACGCTTTTGGTAAAAAAGTTATTCCTTTTTCTGTTCCAATTGGTGAAGGGGAAAATTTTGTTGGAGTTACAGATGTTATATTCCAAAAAGGATATAAATATGAAAATTCTGCACCTCAAGAAACAGAACTTAATCACGATCAATTAAAGGCAACAGAAAGAATGTATGAAGAGATTGCTGAAGTAGTAGCTGGATCTGATGAAGTACTAATGGAAAAATATTTCTCTGGAGAAAAATTTACAAGAGAAGATTTATTAAGAGGAGTTACAACTGCTTTACTAGAAGGGGATGCAGTACCACTATTAGTTGGATCAGGGGAAAAGGGAATAGGAATTGATATTTTATTAAATACAATTATTAACTACATGCCTGCACCAGACGATCCAAGAGCCCATACAGGATTTAGATATAAAGAAGGAGAAGAAAGAAAAGTTGATCCTAAGGATCCTTTTGCTGCAGTGGTATTTAAGACTATTTCTGACCCATTCTTAGGTAAGATTTCTATATTTAAAGTTCTTTCTGGAGTTATTAATAAAGACACCCAACTATATAATGTTAATTCTGAAGAAACAGAAAAACTTGGTGGACTTTATGTAATGAGAGGTAAAGAACAGTTAGAAATAGAAGAAATATATGCTGGTGATATTGGTGCAACTACTAAACTTGCAAACACTGTAACTGGAGATACTCTTTGCGATAAAGATCACATTGTAGAATATAAGAAAATAAAATACGCAACACCTGTACTTTATTATGCAATTGAACCAAAAACAAAGGGCGATGAAGAAAAACTATCTCAATCACTTAAAAAGATAAGAGATGAAGATCCTACATTTGTAATAGAAAGAAATCCAGAAACTAAACAACTTACAATAGGTGGACAAGGTAAAGTTCAACTAGATGTAATTCTTGAAAAATTAAAGAATATGTATGGAGTCGAAGTTGAAATAGTTCCATTTATCATTCCTTATAGAGAAACAATTAGAAAAACTGCAAGTGTTCAAGGTAAACATAAAAAACAATCTGGCGGAGCTGGACAATATGGTGATGTGTGGATTAGATTTGAACCATCTGACGAAGATTTTGAATTTGACGAAGAAGTATTTGGTGGAGCAGTACCTAAGAATTACTTCCCAGCAGTTGAAAAAGGTATTATAGAATCAAAAGAAAAAGGTGTTCTTGCAGGATATCCTGTTACTAACTTTAAGGCAGTTTTATATGATGGATCTTACCACGATGTAGACTCAAATGAAATGAGTTTTAAACTTGCTGCTAACTTAGCATTTAAGAAAGGTATGCAAGAAGCAAGCCCAGTATTACTTGAACCTATAATGAAAGTTGAAGTTACAATTCCTGAAGCATATTTAGGAGATGTAATGGGTGATATCAATAAGAGACGTGGTAGAATACTTGGTATGGACCAACAAAATGATGGAACACAGGTATTAATTGCAGAAGCACCACAAGCTGAATTATTCACATATTCAATTGATTTAAGATCTCTAACTCAAGGTAGAGGAACTTTTGAAATGGAATATGTTAGATATGAAGAAGTTCCACAAAATATTGCAGATAAGATTATTGAAGAAAGAAAAGAAAATAAATAATTATATTTAAGAGATTGGGTATAACTATCCAATCTCTTTTTATATCTTAAAAACTTTACAAATTTTACATTTTATATTAAAATATAAATAGTAAAAGATAGTCAAAGTTTATTATTTTTTATTTTAAAAGACAAAGATGGTCAGAAGGAATGATGTTATGGCAAAATTATCAAACTCCATAGAAGATTTTTTAAATGAATTAATCTTTGAGTCTGGTGGAGTTGTTGAAATACAGAGATCAAAAATTTCAGATTATTTTAATTGTGCTCCTTCACAAATAAATTATGTATTAACTACAAGATTTACTCCTTTTAAAGGATACTTTGTAGAGTCTAGGCGTGGCGGTGGAGGATATATAAGAATTGTAAAAGTAAAGTTAGATGATAATAAAGAAACACTAAATACTTTTATAGATTTTATTGGAGATTCAATAACTAAAGATAAATCTGATGAATTATTAAAAGAACTTTATAGATTAAAGAAAATCACTAAAAGAGAATTAGAACTTATTAAAGTTTGTATATCTGATAGATCTTTATGTGAAAGTGAAAACAAAAATAATATTAGAGCAAGTTTATTAAAAAATATGCTGTTAGTTATTTTTAGCTAGGAGGGAAGAATATGCTTTGTGACAATTGCAAAGAAAGGGAATCGGTAATTTCTTATACAAAAATAAATGATGATAGAGTAGAGGAAGTTCATTTATGTGAAGTTTGTGCTGAAGAAAAATTTAAAAAAGAATTTCAAGGGTATCAAGATATTATCCCACAAATAGAAAATGCATTAAAGAACATATTTAAATTTACAGCAAATTCTTCAGTCGATGACAAAGATATTAAATGTGAATATTGCGGTACTAGTTTTTCTGAACTTAAAAACTCTGGAATGTTGGGATGTCCAAAGTGTTATGAAACTTTTAGTGATGATATTAAAAAGTATCTTAAAGCATTAAATGTAAATTCAAAATACAGAGGAAAAATTCCAAAAGATGCTGACAGCTATATTGTATATAATAGAAAGTTAGAAGATTTAAAATCTAAACTTGAAATAGCAATAAGTTTGGAAGAATATGAAAAAGCCGCTGAAATAAGAGATGAAATAAAAAATTTAAAGGAAGATACAATTGCATAATATAGTTTTAGCTAACTCTATAAGATTGTACAGAAATGTTGATTCTAAAAAGTTTGTAAAAAACATGAGTGATGAAGAATTAAAGAATAATTTAACTGAATTGGAAGAGATTGTTTTAAATCTCGGATATGAGAAAGTAGAATTAGACAAATTATCATCTCTTAAAAAATTAGAATTAATAGAAAAGGGAAGACTCGATAAAAAGTTTATAGATAGAAAATACAGTGGATATTATATAAAAGATGGAAAACCTGATATATATATAAATTCTTATAATCATCTAGAAATTGCAATGTCTAGTAAAGATAAGTCGCTAGATGAATTATATAGTGAAATCAGTGAACTAGAAGAAAAACTAGAAGATAAAATACATTTTGCCTTTGATCCAAACTTTGGATATTTAAGTCCTAATGTGTTGACATCAGGTACTGGTCTAAGCTTTATATCTCTTTTATATCTACCAGCACTAAATTACTTTGGAATTAAAGAAATGGCTAGGGGGCTTTCAAGATTAGGTTATAGTCTGGGAAGTTTTAGAGATAGATCAAATAAAGCTATAGGAAGTATTTTCACTATTGGATTTGAGTCGACTTTTGGTGAAGAAGAAAAATCTTATATTGAAAAATTAAAAATAATAGTAAGTGAAATTTCTGATATAGAAATGGAAAATAGGAAGAAGCTTTATTTAGATAATATAATTACACTAGAAGATATGGTCAACAGATCTTATGGTATACTTGCAAATGCAAGATTATTATCTGAAGAAGAGATGATTAGTTCAATGAGCAATATAAATTTAGGAATAGAACTATCTATTTTAAAGCCAAATAGAGAATTTGATTTTTTTGATGAAATTCAAAATCTTAGAAATGGTCATTTGCAAATTGAAAGGGGCTCCATATTAGATCTTAAGTCAAGAGATATATTAAGAGCTAATAAGTCTAGAGCTCTAATGAGGGAGGTATTTAGATGAGTATGTTTGGAAGATTTAGTGAGAAGTCTCAAACAGCAATACTTTTTGCTCAGCAGGAAGCTAGAGAACAAAAGCACTCATATATTGGTTCAGAACATATTTTATTAGGAATAATAAAAGAAGGAACTGATACAGGTGCACACATACTATCAAAATTAGGAATAGATTATAAAAAAGCAAAAGAAGCAACTCTTGATATTGTATCCTTGGGACAAGGACCGTCATTATCAAGCATTGCATATACACCAAGAACTAAGAGAATTTTTGAACTTGCCTTTGACATTTCAAAAGAACTTGGAGAGGTGAGTGTTTCAACAGAGCATCTCTTATTAGGCATTTTAAGAGAAGGACAAGGTGTAGCAATATTAGTATTGAAAAGACTTGGTATTGACATTATTAATCTTGAAAATGAAATACTAAATAATTTAGATGAGTATGAAGATGATTCTAATGATGAAGAAATATCTTCAGAATCATTAGAAAAATATACTATTAATTTAAATAAAAAAGCAGAAGAAGGAAAGATTGATCCAGTTATTGGAAGAGATAAGGAAATAAAAAGAGTAATCCAAGTTTTATCAAGAAGAACTAAAAATAATCCTGTTTTAATTGGAGAGCCTGGAGTGGGTAAAACTGCAATAGCAGAAGGCTTAGCAGTAGAAATAGTTTCAGGTAATGTTCCAGAAATTATGAAAGATAAAGTAATTTTAACTCTTGATGTTTCTGGGCTAATTGCAGGCTCAAAATACAGAGGGGACTTTGAAGAAAGACTTAAAAATGTAACAACTGAAGCATCAAAAAATAAAAATATAATACTCTTTATAGATGAAATGCATGTAATTATTGGCGCAGGCTCAGCAGAAGGATCACTTGATGCATCTAATATATTAAAACCAATGCTTACTAAATCTATTATTCAAGTAATAGGTGCAACTACAATATCTGAATATAGAAAGCATATTGAAAAGGACAGTGCCTTTGAAAGAAGATTAATGCCAATAATGGTTGAAGAACCAAGTATCAAAGATTCAATTAAGATATTAACAGGACTTAAAAAAATCTATGAAAATCATCATCATGTAATAATCCCTGAAGAAACTATAGAGGCAGCTGTTAAGTATTCTGACAGATATTTAACTGATAGATTTTTACCTGATAAAGCTATTGATTTAATAGATGAAGCAAGTTCTAAATTAAAAATTGAATCATATAAGGTTCCTGAATTTGATGAAAAATATAAGGATGAGTTAGCAGATATTGAGAATAAAAAGGCAGATGCAGTTAAAAATCAAGACTATGAACTTGCTGCTAATTTAAGAGATACACAGAAAAAACTTGAAAAAGAATATGAAAATAAATTAAAAGAATTCAAGGAAAATGAAAGTAAAAAAGAAGTTACTAAAGAACTTATTGCTGATATAGTTTCTGAATGGTCTAAAGTTCCAGTAAAAGACATGACTGAAGAAGAAAGTGAAAAACTAAGAGATTTAAACCTTAATCTAAAAGAAGATGTAAAAGGGCAAGATAATGCAGTTGAAACTGTTTCTAAAGCAATTAAGAGATCTAGAATTGGACTTAAGGATCCAAATAAACCAATTGGTTCATTTATGTTTGTAGGACCTACTGGAGTAGGTAAGACATATCTTGCAAAGAGTTTAGCAAAAAATTTATTCGGAAAAGAAGAAAATATGATTAGATTTGATATGTCAGAATATATGGAAAAATTCACTGTCTCAAGACTTGTTGGTTCACCTCCAGGATATGTAGGTTATGATGAAGGTGGAGAACTTACCGAAGCTGTAAGAACACATCCTTATTCTGTAATATTACTAGATGAAATTGAAAAAGCTCATCCAGATATATTTAACATATTATTGCAAATATTAGATGATGGAAGACTTACAGATTCTAAGGGAAGAACAGTAAGCTTTAAAGATACAGTAATAATTATGACTTCAAATGTAGGAGCAAACTTACTTGCTAAGAATTCTGTACTAGGTTTTTCGACTTCTAAAGAAGATGAGAAGAAAAATGAATTTGAACAAATGAAAGAAATAATTAATAATTCACTTAAAGAAAAGTTTAGACCTGAGTTTTTAAATAGAATTGATGATGTTGTAATATTTAAGACTCTTGAAAAAACTGAAATTAAAGAGATTGTTAAGAATATGCTAGATACTGTTAACCTAAGACTAAAAGAAATGGGAATAAATGCTAAATTTACAAATAAACTTATTAACTTCTTAGTAGAAGAAGGATATGATAAGAAATTTGGAGCAAGACCTCTTCAAAGAACAATTACAAAATTAATTGAAGATGAAATAGCAGATAAATATCTTGACGGAGAGATAAAATTTGGCGACAATATAAATATTGATGTTAAATATAAGAAAATTCAAATTAATAAATCAAAGAGGAAAAGTTCGGTAAAAAATGAAAAAGAAGACAGTGTATCAGTGTAGTAGTTGTGGATATATTTCACAAGGATATTTTGGGAAATGCCCTAATTGTGGAGAGTGGAATACTTTAGAAGAAAAAGAAGAATCTAAGGGAAGTTCTAAATCTAGAACTACTACTAATAAGGATGCTCTTAAATTATCAAGTGTAAAAATTTCATCTGATGAGAGAATGAAAACTGATATTGAAGAATTTAATAGAGTCATGGGTGGTGGAATAGTCCGTGACTCTGTTAGCATACTTACAGCAAAGCCAGGATCAGGTAAGTCAACACTTTTAATGCAGGTGGCAAATGATTTAGCTAATAAAGGAATAAAAGTTTTATATGCCTCAGGAGAAGAATCTGAAACTCAAATAAAGATGAGAGCTGAAAGAATTTTAGATAAATTATCAGAAAACATTTGGGTTCATTCAACCACATCTTTAAATTCAGTTATAAATCAAATAGATAAAATTGACCCAAGTTTTATAATTATAGATTCTATACAGACTTTTACTTTAGATGAATTTACACAAAGGCCTGGCACACCAACTCAGACAATGGAATGTGCTTATAAAATGACTGAGGTTGCAAAGAATATTAATAAACCTAGAATGGTATTTTTAGTTGGACAAATGACAAAACAAGATGAACTTGCAGGTGTAAGAAGTCTAGAGCATTTAGTTGACACAGTTTTATTAATTGAGGGTGAATCATCGGAAGATTTAAGGTCACTTATGGCCACTAAAAATAGATATGGATCAACTGGAGAAATTGGATTCTTTTCTATGACTGAAAAGGGAATGAAGTCAATTGATAATCCTTCGGAGTACTTTATGACTAAAAGAGAAGAGGGCATGGGAGTGCCAGGGTCATCTCTTTCAGTTATTAGAGAAGGAACAAGGCCTATCATATTAGAGACAGAAGCATTAGCTTCAAAAACTTTCCTTCCATATCCTTCAAGGATTTCTGAATGTTTAAAAAAAGAGCAACTTAACACTTTGGTTTCTATATTAGAAGAGAGAGCTGGGATAAAATTCATTGACAAGAATATTGTAGTAAAAACTACTGGAGGAATAAAGCTAAAGGAACAAGCAGCTAATTTATCTGTCATGGTTTCTATAGTTTCATCTACTCTTAATAAACCAGTTCCCTTAAATACAATTTTTATTGCTGATGTTGGACTTACTGGTGAATTAAAAAATGTTCCTAGTTTAGAACCAAGACTAAGAGAAGCAGAGAGAATGGGATATGAGAGGGCTTATATTTCAAAATATTCAAATGTAAAAGCCAAAAATTATAAAAATCTTGAAATAAGAAAAGTTTCAAATATACTAGATTTGTTAAGGGAAGTATTTAACATAAAATAATATGAATAAAAGCTGATTTCTGTTTAAGCAGAAGTTGGCTTTTTTAATTGAAATTTTTTATGTATTTAATATAATATAGAAAAGAATATAGATGTATTTATACAAATTAATAACATTTATGTATCATATAATATTCACATATAAAAAATATAATTAAAATAGGTGATTAAATGTTTAAAATTTTAGTTGTTGATGATGAAAAAAGTATTAGACAAGTAATTAGAACTTATGCCCAATTTGAAGGTCATGAAGTTGTAGAAGCAAAAGACGGACTTGAAGCTATTGAAATTGTAAAAAAAGAAGATTTCGATGTAATAGTTATGGATATTATGATGCCAAAATTAGATGGATTTTCTTCTTATAAAGAAATTAAGAAAATAAAAAATATACCAGTTTTAATGCTTTCTGCAAGAAGTGAAGAGTACGATAAATTATTTGGTTTCGAAATTGGAATAGATGATTATGTTACAAAACCTTTTTCTCCAAAGGAACTAATGGCAAGATTAAATGTCATAGTTAATAGAAATAATAAATTTGAAGGAAATAATTACCTTGAATACGAAGGTTTAAAAATAGATTTAGACGGAAGAGTGGTATTTGTAAATGATGAGAAAGTCGATTTAACTCCAAAAGAATATGATTTATTAGTATATCTAGTAAAAAATGAAAATATTGCACTATCAAGAGATAAATTATTAAATCAAGTTTGGGGTTATGATTTTTATGGAGAAGACAGAACTGTAGACACTCACATAAAAATGCTTAGAAACTCTATTAAGGAATATAGAAAATTTATTGTAACTGTGAGAGGAGTTGGATATAAATTTGATACCAGAAATTAAAGAGATTAGAAGAATAAGAATTGATAAAAATAGTATTCTCTTTAAACTTTGGAAATATTTTGTAAGTTTTGCAGCAGTTATTTTAATTTCTATATGGTTATTTCAAACAGTTTTTTTATCAAGTTTTTATGAAACTATGAAGATTCATGAAGTTACGAAAGTTGGAAATCAGTTAAGGGCTGAGTATGATTCAGAGGACTTCGAAACTAAACTGTCTAATTATGCAAATACGAAGGGATTAGAAATAAAAGTTTTAGATGAAACAGGTGCCTGGGTCTTCCCTCTCAGACTTTTTGATGAATTTATAGAAAGACCTAGAATGATTTGGGAAAATTTCGATAAATTTTTTGGATCTTTGAAAAGAGATAATAGGACTTATAAGATTTATACAGTTAGATATGAAAATTTAAAGGATCCTTCGATTATTTATGCAGGATATTTAGGAAATACTGGGGGAGAAGACTATTATTTATATATAAATTCAGTTTTAAAGCCCGTAGATGCAACTGTTGATGTAATTCGTAGGATACTTATAATTATTTCATTTATTTCGCTAATAATGGCACTTATAATTGCTTACTTTGTTTCAAAAAGACTTTCAAGGCCCCTTGTTAGAATGAGTAATACTGCTAAAGCCTTGGCTCAAGGTGACTATAAAGTAGAATTTAGAAAAGGGGAATATACTGAAATCGACGATCTTTCTAATACTCTAAACTATGCTAAAGACGAGCTTACTAAAACAATTGAAATGCGTAAAGATCTAGTAGCAAATGTAAGTCATGATTTAAAAACTCCATTAACTGTTATTAAATCTTATGGAGAAATGATAAGAGATATATCTGGTCCTAATGAAGAACTTAGAAATAAACATTTAGATACAATAATTAGTGAAGCAGATAATCTTACAGCTTTAGTAAATGATTTACTTGACTTGTCAAAAGTTGAATCTAATTTGGAAGAAATTAAAAAAGAAGAATTTAAATTAGAAGATGCATTATATTATGTATTAGATAGATTTAAAATTAATACCAATTACACAATGTATGATTTTAAAATAGATGTTGAAGGCGACACAAAAATAATAGCAGATAGGTCTAAAATAAATCAAGTTATATACAATCTTATTAATAACGCCATTAATTATTCTCCTGATAATAAAACAATAGATTTAAAAATTAAGGGAGATGGATTAAAAACTGAATTTCATTGTATAGATCATGGAATTGGAATAAAAGAAGAAGATTTAGATGAAATATGGGAAAGATTTTATAGAGTAAGGAATAATCACACGAGACCTGAAATAGGAACAGGTTTAGGACTTTATATCGTAAAGACTATATTAGATCTTCATGATTTTAAATACGGTGTAAATTCAGAATATGGAGTTGGTTCTGATTTTTATTTCATAGCAACTAAATAATTATTATTAGATTAATCCTAAGTCAATTTAGACTTGGGATTTTTTAATGCAATTATTTAAAATTGTATAAATCTTATAATATTTTTCACAAATATAATTGAAAAAGGAACAAGGTCCTTATTTTTAAGAACCTTTGAAAACACTGGAATATAGAGAAATAATGTAGTAAAATAAACCTAAGTGGAGAGAAGTGGGGAATAAAAGTAGTAAAATGGTGTAAAGTGGAGTAATTAATGTTAATTGGTGAATTTAGACATAATTTAGACACTAAGGGTAGAATTACAATTCCATCAAAATTTAGAGAAGACTTAACGGTCTTTGTAATGACAAAGGGACTAGACAACTGTCTATTTTTGTACCCAAAAGAACAATGGGAAAAAATAGAGAACAAGTTAAAAGAGCTGCCTATGACTAATAGAGCTGTAAGATCCTTTGTAAGAACATTCTTCTCTGGAGCCATTGACTGTACCTTGGATAAACAAGGCAGAGTTTTAATAACTGAAAACCTGCGAGATTATGCTTCACTTGATGATAAATGTGTAATTATTGGTCTTTCTAATAGAGCAGAAATTTGGTCTGAAGATAATTGGAATGCTTATAACGAAGAAGAGGCATTATCATATGAAGAACTTGCAGAAAAGATGTCGGAGTTGGGAATATAATGGAATTTTCACATAAAAGTGTACTTTTAGATGAAGTAATTGAAAATTTGAATATTAGAAAAGGAAAAGTGTATTTAGACGGAACTCTTGGTGGAGCAGGTCATAGTTTAGAAATTTTAAAAAAACTTGATGGAGAAGGGCTTTTAATAGGAATTGACCAAGATATGGAAGCTTTAAATGAAGCAAAAAATAGGCTACAAATTTTTGATAATGTCAAACTTTTTAACTTAAACTATGTAGAATTTGAAAAAGCATTGGAAGATTTAAATATAGATAAAATAGATGGGGTTCTTTTAGATATTGGAGTATCTTCTTATCAATTCGACAATCCAGAAAGGGGTTTTTCCTATAGATTTAACGCCCCTCTAGATATGCGTATGAATATAAATAATAAGCTAACAGCAAAAGAAATTGTAAACACTTATAGCGAAGAAGATATTACAAGAATAATAAAAGAATATGGCGAGGAAAATTGGGCAGAGAGAATTTCTAAGTTCATAGTAAATTATAGAAAAAATAAAGTAATTGAAACTACATATGATTTGGTAGAGATAATAAAGAACTCTATACCTAAAGGTGCTAGAAGAAATGGACCACATCCAGCAAAGAGAACTTTTCAAGCTTTAAGAATAGAAGTAAATAAAGAATTAGATGTTTTAAAAGATTCAATTTACAAATTTGTAGATCATTTAAATCCTGGTGGAAGAATTGCAATCATAACTTTTCACTCACTAGAAGATAGGATAGTTAAAAATAGTTTTAAATATCTTGAAAAAGATTGCATATGTCCACCAAGTTCACCAATTTGTACTTGTGATAAGAAAAAAGAAATAAAAATTATTACAAGAAAGCCTATTACAGCTAGTAAGGAAGAATTACTTGCAAATAACAGATCTCATTCGGCTAAATTGAGAGTTGCAGAAAAATTAGAGGTGTAAAATGTCAAAAAAGGCAACTAAAATTATAAAAAAAAGATATAATATAAACAAGAATAAATTTTTGAATAACAAGCCTTTTATGTTTACAATGGCAATTGTTTTAATTGTTATTGCAGCTACAACAATAATGTATTCACAAATTGCGGGTCTTGATAGGGAAATTTTAAAACAAAAAAATGAAATAGAAGAGCTTAATAAAACTATGAGCACTTTAAGTGGTGAAATAAAAAAAGTTAAATCTTCTTCTCAAATAGCAGAAGAAGCTATGTATAAATTAGGAATGATATATCCTTCAGAAGATCAAATTGTTTATTTAGATTCTAAAGAAGAAAAAAACACAGCTAATATAAATTCAAACGTATTTCTAAGTCCCATTGTATCAGTATTAAGATCCTTTACAAAAGATTAGGGGGATTATTAATTGGAAAATAAAAAAAATAAGGCTAGAGGTAATAAATTAAAAGATGGAATTAAAAAAGCTTTTAATAGAGCAAATAAATCCATATTTTTCTTATTTATCTTTCTAGCTTTTTTGTTTGTAATATTAATAGGAAAACTACTTCATATACAAATTGTTCAATCAGAAGAGCTTACAATATCAGCACTTAATCAATTAACTAGGACAGAAACTATTAATTCAAATAGAGGAATCATATATGATAGAAATAAAAAGGAATTAGCTATTAACACAACTAAATCCAATGTATTTTACAATCTTGATATTTTAAACCAAGACAAATCTGAAAGTAATTCTCACTTCATCGATAGAAAAAATAAATTATTTGATGAGGACGCAAAAATAATTTCTGATGTATTAGGAGAAGATTATGAAAAAATAAGAGAGAAGATGAAGGGAGATAAAGTTGTTAGACTTGCTACTAATGTAGATAAGATGAAAGCAGACAAGTTAAGAGAACTTAGAACCGAATACTCTAAGCAAAAAGAGGAAGGGACAAAAGAGAAAAAGAAAAATTTAAATGGTATGTCTATAGATGATGTCACAAGAAGATTATATCCTTTCGATAATTTAGCATCATATATCATTGGATTTACTAATGATGAAAATATGGGCCAATATGGTATTGAAGCTAGCTATGATGAAGAGCTTACTGGAATACCAGGTAAAAATGTTTCTTTAAAAGACAATGCCCAAAATAAAATACCATTAACAGATGAAGAAACATATGCACCTAAGGAGGGCTACTCAATTGTTCTTTCGATAGATTCAAATATTCAACAATTTGCAGAAACCGCTGCGGAAAATGCAAAAAAAGAAAATAAAGCTGATAAAGTTTCAATTATTGTTCAAGATACAATGACTGGTGAAATAATAGCTATGACTACTAAAGATGATTATAATTTAAATGATCCCAAAGAGCCAATAAATGAAGAGCAGGAAAAAAATTGGGATAAATATACAGATGAAGAGAAAACTAAAATTTGGTATGATAATTGGAGAGATTTTAATATTAATGATCAGTACGAACCAGGGTCAACATTTAAATTAATTACAACTGCAGCAGCTATTGAGCAGAACACATCTCAACCAGATAGCGTTTATACTTGTAATGGAAGTATGCGTGTGGGAGATAGAACATTAACATGTACTACACATTCTAGAGGATCTAAAACACTCGCAAAAGCTATAGAAGAATCATGCAATATGACTATGATCCAAGTTGGTAGGGATTTAGGCAGCGAAGAGTTATTAAAATACATTAAGGCTTTTGGATTTGGAAAGAAAACAGGTATAGAATTATATGGCGAATCAACAGGTATTATTCCAAGAACTGCTGATGAAATAAGTGCTGTTAACTTAGCCACAATGTCATATGGACATTCAATTGCGGTTTCTCCTATTCAATTAGTAAATGCAGTTAGCGCCATATGTAATGGTGGATTTCTAAATAAACCCACTTTATTTAAAGAAGCTATTGATGCTAATGGAAATGTAATAGAAAAAAATAAGACTCAGCTTAGAAGGAGAGTTATTTCTCAAGAAACTTCTGAAAAAATGAAATATATGATGAAAAAAGTAGTTGAAAGCGGTACTGGAAAACTTGCTGCAGTAGATGGTTATCAAGTAGGAGGAAAATCAGGTACTGCAAATATTGCTACACCAACAGGCTACTTAGATGCTTACAATTCATCTTTTGTGGGAGTTGCTCCATTAAATGATCCTAGATTAACAGTGCTTGTAATTGTAAATAATCCTAAATATGGTATTTTGGGTGGGTCAGTAGCTGCTCCAGTTGTATCTGAAGTATTGAATAAATCCTTAAACTATTTAAAAATCCAAAAAACTGAAGAAATTAATAAAGATGAGAATTATGTAGAAGTTCCAGATGTAGAGGGTTTACTTCTAGGAGATGCTGGCAAAAAAATATTAAATAATAAGCTTAAGTTTAACACTAGTACTGATAAAGGACTAGATTATGCTGTAGTGGTTGATCAAAATCCTTCAGCAGGCTCATATGTATTAGAAAATTCTATTATAGACTTGGTTGTAAATGACAATTTAGGAAATGAAAAAATAATGCCTGATCTAAGCCGTATGAGTAGAAAAGAAGTAGAAACTATTTTAAATTATATGAAATTGGAGTATAATATCAAAGGAAATGGGGACTTTGTCTCACAAAGTCCTTCGGCTGGAACTAAAATTGACAATAATACAGAAGTTACTGTTAATTACGATGCTAATAAAGAAAACAACATAATTAATAAAAATAATAATTCTAATAAACAGAATTCTAATAAAAAGAATTCTAATGAAAATAATGAAAAGAATAAAAAGAATTTAAATAATAATAAATAATAATTTGGAGATATAATGAACTATTTGATTAATGCTATATTGGGATTTTTAATTTCTCTATTTTTAGGGAAATTAATTATTCCTATGTTAAGACGATTACATGCTGGCCAAAGTATAAGAGAAGATGGACCTAAATCACATATGGTAAAAAGCGGAACACCTACAATAGGTGGATCTATATTTTTAATATCTATTTTGATTACAAATATTTTAATGAGAAATTTTAAAATTTCTGTATTAATGATTCTATTTTCTACATTTGAATTTGGTGCTGTAGGCTTTATAGATGATTATATTAAAGTCGTAAAAAAAAGAAATTTAGGTCTAAGAGCATATCAAAAATTATTACTTCAAATAATTACAGCTGTTATTATATTAATATATCAATATAATTCTAGCAGTATGTCAACGGATTTATATATTCCTTTTTTAAAGGATTTTGTAAATATTGGTTTATTTTATATACCTTTTATAATTTTTGTAGTCGTTGGAACTGTAAACTCAGTAAATTTAACTGATGGATTAGACGGACTTTCAAGTTGCGTTACAATAATTACGCTTTTATTTCTTTCAATTTGTTCAGTTAAGTTTAATAGACTTGAAATTGCGTTATTCTGCATATCTCTTGCAGGAGCGCTTTTAGGGTTTTTATACTATAATAAATATCCTGCTAAAGTATTTATGGGAGATACTGGGTCACTTGCTCTTGGCGGGGCAATATCAGCAGTTGCAATTTTACTTAACATTCCATTAATTTTGCCAATTGCTGGAGGAATTTATTTTATAGAAACTTTATCTGTAATTATTCAGGTTATCAGTTTTAAAACTACAGGAAAAAGAGTTTTCTTAATGTCACCACTTCATCATCATTTTGAACAAAAAGGATGGCATGAGAAAAAAATAGTATTTGTATTTTCATTAATACAAATAGTTTTATGTATAATTTCGTATTTAATATTATTTTAGGAGATAAAATGTTGAAGAATAAAAATATACTTATATTTGGATTTGGAGTTACAGGGAAATCTGCCTTGAAATTTTTAAGTGATTTTCCTTGTAAAATATATATTTATGATAAAAATTTAAAAATAGAAGATTTAAAAGTCAGTGAAAATTTTATTGTTTTTGAAGAATCGGATTTAGATGATATTGACTTAATTATAAAAAGTCCTGGAATTTATCCAGATCATGAAATATTAAAAAAAGCAAGGAATCTAAATATAGAAATTATTTCAGATGTAGAACTAGCCTATAGATTCTTAGAAAACAAAAATATTGTTGCTATAACAGGAACAAATGGCAAGACAACTACTACAACTTTAGTTGGAGAAATTTTAAGTAAAGAAAGAGAAGCATATGTAGTTGGAAATATCGGAAGAGGTATCTTAGATATAATGAATGAAGTTAGTAAAGATGATTTCGTAGTTATTGAAGCATCTTCTTTCCAACTTGAAGACACTTTAAAATTTAAACCAAAAGTGGCATTACTGACTTATGTCACTAGTGATCATTTAGATTGGCACAAGACAGTTGAAAACTATCAAAATGCTAAATTTAAAATTTTTGCGAATCAAGATGAAAATGATTTTGCTATCATTAATTATGAAGACAGAGAACTCGCAGATAAATATAACATAAAATCAAAAAAATATTATTTTTCAACATCTAAATTTGAAGGATCTGGAGCTTTTTTAGATAATGGAGAAATATTTTTTATAGAAAATAACAATATATCAAAAATAATAAATGTTTCTGATATTAAGATTCCAGGTATTCACAATTTAAAAAATATCATGGGTGCTATTATAATAGCAAAAATATTTGGAATAAATGATAATGTGATTAGAGATACTATATCATCTTTTAGTGGAGTAGAACATAGAATTGAATTTGTGGACAAAATAAATGATGTGAAATATTACAATGATTCAAAGGGTACTAATCCTGATTCTACAGAAGTTGCAATAAATGCCATGGATGGAGATGTGATTCTAATTGCAGGTGGATATGATAAAGGTGCCAATTTTGATAACTTGATAAAAAATTCAAAAGACAAGCTAAAATGTGTAGTATTGTATGGTCAAACTGCAGAGAAAATATCTAGCATTTGTAATGTTTATGGTGTTAAATCATATGTGGTAGAAAATTTAGACAAAGCTATGAAACTATCCGAAAAATTTGCAAGAAAAGGGGAGTCTATTTTATTTTCTCCTGCATGTGCTTCATGGGATATGTACAATAATTATGAAGAAAGAGGTTGTCACTTTAAAAAATTAGTCAGAGAGTTGAAAAAAAGTGAAACTTAAAAAAAATATTAAGGATATAGATATTGTCCTTTTAGTAGTTATGTCTTTATTAATCGTCATTGGACTTGTGGCTGTAACTTCAGCTTCATTTCCAACTGCAAAAAAATATAATTATAGTAGTTTTCACTATTTAATTAGACAAACAATTTTTTTAATATTGGGTGTAATTTCATTAATAATTATTTTAAAAATTCCAAAAGGCGTAATCTATAAAAATATATCTTGGATATTTCCATTAAGTATAATTCTAATATTACTTTTATGGACTCCTCTAGGATCGGGAGCTAAAGGACAAGTTAGGTGGATAAAAATTCCTGGTCTAGGTTTTAGATTTCAGCCCTCTGATATTTTAAAAATATCTAGTATAATATATTTTGCAAAATTTATCTCAAAAAATATAAAAAGTATAGATAATATTAAAATTTTTTCTATTGCTACTTTTATTATGGGAATTTCTGTTGGTCCAATAATGATAAAGGACTTTTCAACAGCTGTAGTTATTGGTTTTGCATTATTTGTGATGTTAATTGCAGCAGGGTTAAATAAGAAACAATTTTTATTATTATTTGTTTTAGGTATAATATTAGTAACTCTAGTTCTTTTAGATCCTGAAAATAAATTTAGACTATCTAGAATTTTTGGGCTTTTCTCAGATTCGACAGATTATCAATCTAGAAGTTTGTATCAAGCAAGACAATCTCTATATGCATTTGCTTTAGGTGGATATTCTGGTGTGGGTTTGTTTAGATCAAGACAAAAATATACAAATTTACCTGAAGCATATACAGATTTTATATTTTCTGTTATAGCTGAAGAATTTGGATTTATTGGAACATTTATTATAATAATTCTATTTTTAATCTATATTTATAGAGGATTTATGATAGCTTATAGGGCCAATAATTTTTTTGATAAGTTCGTTGCCACTGGACTTACTAGTTATATAGGAATTCAGGCATTCTTTAATATGGGTGTTGGAGCTAAGCTTTTACCAGTAACAGGTATTACACTTCCTTTTATTTCATATGGAGGTACGGCATTAGTAATAGCAATTATATCAACTGGAATGCTTTTAAAAATTTCAAAGGAAGGTACAAAATAGTGAGATATATACTTTCTGGTGGAGGCACTGGTGGCCATATTTACCCAGCGCTTGCCATTGCAGAAGAATTAATAAAAGAAGATAAAGACGCAGAGATTTTATATGTTGGAAAGAAAAATTCTTTAGAAGAAGAATTAGCTCAAAAATATGGATATAATTTTAAAGGAATTGATATTTCTGGGCTTCCAAGAAAAAAAATAAATAAAGACACAGTTATTACTTTTTTCAATTTAATGAAGGGTTTAAATGAATGTGGTAAAATTATAAATGATTTTAAACCTGATATTGTAATAGGTACAGGTGGGTATGTATGCGCACCAATTGTATTCAAGGCTCAACAGAAAAAGATTAAAACAGCAATACAAGAGCAAAATGCCTATCCTGGAAAGACTAATAAAATATTAGGGAGAAAAGCGGATTATGTCTTTATAAATTTTTTAGAAGCAAAAAATTATTTAAATAACGAAAATATAATATTTACTGGCAATCCGATAAGAGAAGTATTCTCACATATAGACCGAAATAAATCTAGAGATAAGTTAAATATAGGTAAAAATGAAAAATTTGTATTTTCTTTTGGCGGAAGTGGTGGACAAGAGTCAACTAATGATGCAATTTTACAAATTTTAAATTCAAATGAACCTCTACCATTTAAGTTGACACATGTAACTGGTAGAGATCATTATGATAATTTTATGAAGAGTGTTAGAAAGATTCCCAAAAATATAGAAATTTTAGACTATACACATAAAGTATCAGATTATTTATCTAGTGCAGATCTTGTAATTGCTTCTTCTTCTGCAATGACTTTAGCAGAAATATCAGCTATAGGAATAGCATCTATATTAATTCCTAAGGCTTATACAGCTGGCAACCATCAGTTTTACAATGCAAAGAGTTACAGCAACATGGGAGCTAGTGTAGTTATTGAAGAAGCTAACTTAAATAGCGAAATTTTATTAAAAAATATAAATAAAATATTAGAAAATGATGTAGAAAGAAATCAAATGGCAGAAAATTCAAAGAAAATGGCAAGTCCAGATGCTGTTTCTAAAATTGTAGAAATATTATTAAGTTAAAGTGATTTTATGAATAAGTATAAAAAGCCTAAAAGAAAATTAAATAAAAGAAGAAGGTATTTAAGAATTTTTTCAAGATTTTTTATACTTTTCTTATTCATATTTTTAATAATTTTTTCTTTAAAAAACTCTAATTTTTTTAACATTAAAAATATAATTGTTGAAGGGAACAAAAAAGTTACTTTAAACGAAATAAAAAAGGCTGGCAATTTAGAAAAAGGTAATAAATTTTTTTTAATTTCAAAAAAAGATAGGATTTCAAATATAGAAAATATACCTTACATAAAAGATGGCAAAATAAATTATTCTTTAAATGGTAATGTGAGAATTAAAGTTACAGAAAGAATCCCTTATTATCAACTTGAATCAACTAATTATTTATTAGTTGATGAACATTTTAGGATTCTTGAAAATAGTGAATCAAAATCAGAAAATGTTGTTAATTTAATAGGATTAAATGTTGAGGATCCTCAACCAGGTAATTATATATTAAAATTTGATGAAGACAAAGAAAAAAGGAATTTATTAGTAGAGTTAAAAAATCCTGAATATAATCTTGTAGGTAATATAAAAGATATAGAACTTTTAGATTCAATTTCTACATTTATTACTATTGATGGCATAAAAATTGAATTTGGTTCTTATAATAATATAAGTTATAAATTAAAAATGCTCTCTTTGATATTGGAAGATATTAAAAACACAAATAAAAATGCCATTATTATTCAAATGGAGAAGGGAGAAAACCCTATCTTGATAACTGATGATTCAAATAACTTAAAGTCAAAGGAAAATAAAGAAGAAAATAATACGGATTCAAATAAGAGATATATAGAAAAAAACAAACAAGAAGTATAAAAGCTAAAATACAATTAAGGCTTTATATATTGACTATTTAGCCAATTTTCTATAAAATAAGAGTAATAGATATAAAAATAAGTAAATTTACTATATGAGGAGGATGTTTATGTTGGAATTTGATATGGACCAAGATGATTTCGCCAAAATCAAAGTTATCGGAGTTGGCGGAGGCGGAAACAACGCCGTAAATAGAATGATAAACGCAGGCGTAAAGGGTGTTGAGTTTTTAGTTTGTAACACTGATAAACAAGCGTTAAAAAATTCTCTTGCTGAACAAAAAATACAAATTGGAGAAAAAGCTACTAAAGGACTTGGTGCAGGTGCTAATCCTGAAGTTGGTGAAGAAGCAGCTGAAGAATCAAGAGACGAAATAAGAGAAGCACTAGATGGTGCTGATATGGTATTTATCACTGCAGGAATGGGTGGTGGAACTGGTACTGGAGCTGCTCCTGTTATTGCTGATGTAGCTAAAGAACTAGGTTTACTTACAGTAGGTGTAGTAACAAAACCTTTTACTTTTGAAGGTCGTAAGAGAGCTAAATCTGCAGAAAAAGGTATAAATGCTCTTAAGGGTAAAGTTGATACACTTGTTATAATTCCAAATGATAGACTTCTTAGCGTAGCTGATAAAAAGACAAGCTTCTCTCAAGCATTTGAAATGGCAGATGACATTTTAAAACAAGGTATACAAGGTATTTCTGATTTAATATCAGTGCCTAATTTAATTAACCTTGACTTTGCTGATGTTAAAACTATTATGTATGATAAGGGTATTGCACATATGGGTATAGGACTTGCATCAGGCGATGATAGAGCTACAGAAGCAGCTAAACTTGCTATTAATTCTCCTCTATTAGAAACTTCAATTGAAGGAGCTAAATCTGTACTTCTTAATATAACAGCAGGATCTGACCTTGGTATTTTTGAAGTAAATGAAGCAGCTGATTTAATAAGAGATTGCGTATCTGAAGATGCAAATATTATCTTTGGTGCAGGAATTGATGAATCATTAAAAGATGAAGTTAAGATTACTGTAATAGCAACAGAGTTTGATCAATATCAAGATGACAAAAAAGAAAAGAAAGATAATAAATTTGATTTAAATAGTGGTAAAAGTCCCATTTCAGAAAATCGTGAAGATGCTGATGAAGATAATGGAGAGCTTAAAATCCCTTCTTTCTTAAGAATAAATAGAAATAAATAATATTAGCGGTGTTTAGTGCACCGCTTTTTAAATTTAGAAAAAATTAGATAAAAGTAATTATTGAAAATATAAATAGTCTATGATATACTTTTATCCGGTAACTAATATACACATTTTTGGATAATAAAAGAGTTGCCAAATGGTCCTTTTATTAGAAGAAGAAAATGGAAGATAAAAAACACGGAGGTGGCTTAAATGTCAGTAATATCAATGAAAAATTTATTAGAAGCCGGTGTACACTTTGGACACCAAACTAGAAGATGGAACCCTAAGATGAAGAAATTCATTTTCACAGAAAGAAATGGAATCTATATCATCGATCTTCAAAAGACAGTAAAAAAAGTTGAAGAAGCATATGATTTTGTTAGAGAAATTGCAGCAAATAATGGAGAAGTATTATTTGTTGGAACTAAAAAACAAGCTCAAGATGCTATTGAAAAAGAAGCAACTAAATGTGGTATGCCATTTATCAATCAAAGATGGCTAGGTGGTCTATTAACTAATTACAAAACTATTAAGAATAGAATAGATAGACTTTATAAACTTTATGAAATGGAAGAAAATGGCACATTTGATGTACTTCCAAAAAAAGAAGTTGCTCAACTACTACATGAAAGAGAAAAATTAGAAAAATTCTTAGGCGGAATTAAAGAAATGAACGGAATGCCTGAAGCATTATTTGTAGTTGACCCTAAAAAGGAAAGAATTGCAGTAAAAGAAGCTCATATTCTTGGAATTCCAGTAATAGGAATTGTTGATACAAATTGTGATCCTGATGAATTAGATATACCTATTCCAGGTAATGATGATGCAATAAGAGCAGTTAAACTTATTACTGAAACTATTGCAAATGCAGTACTTGAAGGTAAACAAGGAAATCAAATTGAAGATGATGAAAAAGTAAATGATTATGATGAATCTAAAGAAGAGGTTTCAGTAGAAGAAACTGAAGAAGAAAATTCTGAAGAAGAAACTACAGAAGAGTAAGATATATTAGAGAGTTCTAAAGTAATCCTTTATAACTCTCTTTTTTTAAAATAAATAAGGAGTGAATAAATATGGCAATTACAGCAGCACTTATTAAAGAGCTTAGAGAAAAAACTGGCGCAGGAATGATGGATTGTAAAAAGGCTTTACAAGAAACTGATGGTAACATGGATAAAGCCGTTGACTTTTTAAGAGAAAAAGGACTTGCTTCTGCAGCAAAAAAATCATCTAGAATAGCATCTGAAGGTATAGTTGAATCATATATTCATGGTGGTAGAATTGGAGTGTTAGTAGAAGTTAACTCTGAAACTGACTTTGTTGCTAAAAATGAAGAATTTAAATCCTTTGTTAAAGATATCGCTATGCAAATCGCTGCAGTTGCTCCTAAATATGTAACTCGTGAAGAAGTTCCTGCAGAAGAAATTGAACACGAAAAACAAATTTTAACAGAACAAGCTAGAGGCGAAAATAAACCAGAACACATTATTGAAAAAATGGTGGAAGGTAGACTTGAAAAATTCTATGAAGAAATTGTTCTACTTGATCAAAACTTTATCAAAGATCCTGATAAAAAAGTTAAAGATCTTCTTAATGATCTTATTGCTAAAATTGGTGAAAATATCAAAATCAGAAGATTTGTTAGATATGAAGTTGGAGAAGGTTTAGAAAAAAGAGAAGAAGATTTCGCAGCGGAAGTAGCAGCACAAATTAAATAATTTATAGGAGGAGTAAATGCCAAACTATAAAAGAATTGTATTAAAACTTAGCGGTGAAGCATTGGCAGGATCTAATTCTGTGGGTATAGATATGGAATATGTTAATCTAATTGCTTCTCAAGTAAAGAAAATTTATGATTTAGGTGTAGAGACTGGAATAGTAGTTGGTGGTGGCAACTTTTGGAGAGGCCGTGATGAAAACAATATAGACAGGGCTACATCTGATTATATGGGTATGCTAGGCACAGTAATGAATGCATTAGCTTTACAAGATTCTTTAGAAAAATTAGGCGTTATTACTCGCGTTCAGACTGCAATTGAAATGAAACAAGTTGCTGAACCATATATTAGAAGACGTGCTATAAGACATTTGGAAAAAGGTCGAGTAGTCATATTTTCTGCTGGTGTTGGAAATCCATATTTCTCAACAGACACAGCAGCTGCTTTAAGAGCTGCAGAAATTGATGCAGATGTAATTTTGCTTGCAAAGAAAGGTGTAGATGGGATTTACGATTCTGATCCTAAATTTAATGCTAATGCAAAGAAATATGATAAGTTAAGCTATAAAGAAATTTTAAATAAAGATTTAAAAATCATGGATGCAACTGCTACAACTCTATGTATGGATAATAATATTCCACTTATTGTTTTTGGAATTGATGAAAAGGATGCTATGTATAAAGTTGTGTGCGGTGAAGACATTGGTACTAATGTAAAATAGGAGGATATTATGATATCTGATCTAAAAAAGAATACTGAAAGCAGAATGAAGAAATCTGTTAGTTCATTATCAGAAACACTTCAATCTATAAGAGCTGGTCGTGCTAATACAAGTTTACTTGATAAAATATCTGTTGATTATTACGGACAACAAACTCCACTTAATCAAGTAGCATCTTTATCTGCACCTGAACCAAGACTTCTTGCTATTCAACCTTGGGATGCTAATTTAATAGGAGACATAGAAAAAGCTATTTTAAAGTCTGATTTAGGTATAACTCCATCTAATGATGGTAAAATTATAAGACTTGTTATTCCACAACTTACAGAGGAAAGAAGAAAAGATCTTGCGAAAACTGTTGGTAAAAATGCAGAAGATTCTAAAGTTTCTATAAGAAACATTAGAAGAGATGCAATGGAAGAAATTAAAAAAGCTGAAAAATCAAAAGAAATTTCTGAAGACGATAAAGTAACTTATGAAGAAGATATTCAAAAGCTTACAGATAAATATATCAAGGAAATTGATGTAATACAGGAAGCAAAAGAAAAAGAACTTATGGAAATTTAAATTTTTAGCCTTAGAGTTATTCTAAGGCTAAATTTTTTAAGGAGACTTATGAATTATTACGATAAATTAGATTTAGAAAATCTACCATCTCATGTTGGCATCATTATGGATGGAAATGGAAGATGGGCAAAAAATAGAAATTTACCTAGAACCTTTGGTCATAAAGAGGGAACGAAAAGAGTTATAGAAATAGTTGAGACGGCATATAAATTAAATATCAAATCTCTTACTTTATTTGCATTTTCTACTGAAAACTGGAAAAGACCAGAAGACGAAATTTCAAAATTAATGGAACTTTTGTCTTATTATATTAAGACACAACTAGAAAAAATTATTAGTAATAATATTAAAATTAATGTAATGGGTGACTATACTAAATTTCCAAATTCTATAGTTAAGTTAATAGATAATTCATTGCAGCGAACTCAATCAAATGATAAAATGATACTAAATATAGCACTTAATTATGGTGGACAGTCTGAAATAGTTAATGCTACAAAGAATATAATAAAAGATATAAGTCAAAATAAAATTTCAGTTGATGAAATTAATACTCATACTTTTAAAAATTACTTATATACTAAAGGTCAAGATGACTTAGATTTATTAATTAGACCTAGTGGTGAACTCAGAGTATCTAACTTTATGCTTTATCAACTTGCTTATAGCGAGTTTTATTTTTCAGATGTGCTATGGCCTGATTTCAAAGAGAATGAATTTTACAAGGCTATTTATGATTATCAAAATCGCAATAGGAGATTTGGAGGTTTGTAATTGTCAGATTTATATAAAAGAGTATTGACAGGAATTATTGGAATAATTTTAATTATTTTTATAATTTATCTTGGATTAAATGCTATAAAAGTTTCAATCTTTATATTAACTCTTGAAGCTATTAGAGAATTACATAATGCTTTTTTAAAGAAAAATGTAAAATTGTATTTGCCAACTTTGTTAACAAGTGCATTATTTACTTTTTTGTTTTCTTTTTTTAATATAAGTTTACTTTATGCTATAGTTTTATTTTTTATAATTAATTCTATTTCATTAATTTTATCAAAAACTTATTCTATTGAAGAGTATATGTATACTAACTTTACTTATTTTTACAGTGTATTTTTACTCAATTTATTAGGAAATATATCTGATATTTATTTAATTATAGCAGCATTTATTATTTCTTTTTCTACTGACACCTTTGCTTATTTCATTGGATCAATGTTTGGAAAACACAAGCTTATTGAAAGAGTAAGTCCTAATAAATCAATTGAAGGAGCAATAGGGGGAACAGTTTTTTCTATAGTGATAACTTCAATTTATTTCTTTATGTTAAATAAGTATAGCGCAAGTTATTATATTAATATAAACACTATTGTAATAATTTTACTGGCATCCATTTCTGGTCAATTGGGTGATTTATTTGCCTCAAAAATTAAGAGGTATACTGGTATTAAGGATTATTCTAAATTATTGCCAGGTCATGGAGGAATATTAGATAGATTTGACTCTTTAATTTTTATAAGTCCTTTCGTATATCTTTTATATTTTTATATTTAATTGGAGGATAGATGATTACATTAATTAGTTCAGTTTTTGTATTTTTAATAGTCGTCATGATTCATGAATTTGGTCACTTTACTGTAGCAAAATTATCTGGAATTCAAGTAAATGAATTTTCTATTGGTATGGGTCCAAGTATTTATCAAAATAAAAATGGAGAAACTAAATATAGTATAAGAGCACTACCTATTGGTGGTTATGTGGCAATGGAAGGGGAAGAAGAACATTCAAACAATCCCAGATCTTTTAATAATGCCAACATTTTAAAAAGAATTGCAGTGGTAGTTGCAGGAGCAACAATGAATTTTATTTTAGGATTTGTAGCTTTTACATTGATTTTTGCTATAATTGGTTATCCTTCAAATAAGGTTGATAATATAATTGAAGGTTCACCTGCATATCAAGCTGGCATAAAAAAAGGTGATATTATCACTGAAATTAATGGGCATAGAGTAAGTGATTTAAAAGATTTAAATTATATAATACAAAGTTCAAAAGCAAACTCAGTTGAAATCAAAGTTTCTAGAAATAATGAAATTAAAATAGTTAATCTTAAGCCAAAGTTTTCAATTGAAAATGATAGATACCTCATAGGAATTACAACTGAATTAGAAAAATCATTTATAAAGTCAATCGAATATGGATTTTCAAGAACAATAGAAATGGTAATGGCTATCTTAAGTAGTCTAAAAATGATGATTACTGGTTCATTTAAAATGGAATATTTATCGGGACCAGTAGGGGTGGTACAAATTATTGGATCGGAATCTTCTAAAGGATTTCTAAATTTTTTACAAATTCTTGGTCTAATTTCTGTAAACTTAGGTGTATTTAATCTACTTCCCATACCGGCACTTGATGGAGGCAAACTTTTATTTTTAATTATCGAAGCCATAATAGGCAGACCTATTAATGAAAAAGTTGAACAGATTTTAACTATTTTTGGAATTTCACTTTTATTTAGTTTAATGATATACGTCACAATTTTTAATGATATTGGAAGGTTGTTTAAATAATGATAAATAGAAAAGTAACAAGAAAAGTTAATGTTGGAGATGTAGAAGTTGGCGGAAATTCAAAGATTTCAGTCCAATCCATGACTAACACAAATACTAAAGATGTAAAATCAACAGTTTCACAAATTAATAAATTAGAAAAAGCTGGATGCGAAATTATTAGAATGGCTGTAAATGATTTAGAAGATGCAAAAGCGTTAAAAGAAATTAAAAAGCAAATAAAAATTCCAATTATTTCAGATATTCAGTTTGATTACAAACTAGCACTTTTAGCAGCTGAAAATGAAAGTGACGCTATAAGATTAAATCCTGGAAATATTGGAGCAGAATGGAAAATAAAAGAAGTAATTGAGTCTTGCAAATACTACAATATTCCAATTAGAGTAGGAGTAAATTCTGGATCTGTAAAACAGGAATTTTTAGATAAATTTAAAGGTGTCAATGCAAACTCTATAACATATAGTGCATTAGAAGAAATAAATATTTTAGAGAAAAATAACTTTAATGATATTGCTGTATCTTTAAAAGCATCAAGTGTAATGTTAACTATAGAAAGCTATAGAAAATTTTCAGAAATCTCAAACTATCCTCTACATTTAGGTGTAACAGAAGCAGGGACAAATTATAAGGGTACAATAAAATCTGCAATTGGAATTGGTACACTATTAGCTGAGGGAATAGGGGACACTATTAGAGTTTCATTAACATCAGATCCAGTAGATGAAGTAATTGCTGGAAAAGAAATATTAAAATCTCTGGGTTTAAAGACAGAAGGAATTGATCTAATATCATGTCCTACTTGTGCAAGGACGAAAGTTGATTTAATTGAAATTGCAAAAACAGCGGAAAAAAAATTTGATGAGTTAAATAAAAATCTTACAATTGCAATAATGGGCTGCGCTGTAAATGGACCAGGTGAGGCTAGAGAAGCTGATTATGGTATAGCTTGTGGGAATAAAGAAGGTTTGATTTTTAAAAAAGGTGAGATTCTAAAAAAAGTTCCAGAAGAACATTTATTAGATGAGCTTTTAAATGTTATAGAAAATGATAGGTGATAAATTGATTTCATTAAGAAGTATTTTAGAAAATTTAAATATATCTGATATTGAAGTTGATGATGATATTATTATTGATTCTATAAAAAGAAAAAAATCTACAAGAGAAGTTTTTATTAATATAAATTCTAATACAGAAATAGAAGAAATGACTAAGAATAAGATTAATAAAGCTTTTTTTGATAACTTTGGTGAATATAAAATTAATATTAATTATACTGAATCTTCTCTTTATGAAAGTGAAGATTCTTTAATTTATGAAGAAATAATGAAGTACAATCCTTCCTCTAAATCATGGATTAATGATATAAAAATTAATAAAAAGAATAAAGAGATTTCGATTGAAATTCCTTTTGAGGAAGCTTATTATAATTTAACTAAAAATGGATTTTCAAAATATTTAGAAGAAAAATTACAAATTTTTGGTATATCAAAGTTAATATTTAATTGCAAAAAAATAGAAGAAGAAAATAATATAGATAATTTTCTAGTTGAGATAGAAAAGGAAGAAAATGATATTTCAATAAAGCAACAAGAAGAATCCGAAAAGACATCAACAAAAGTTCAATTGGATTCTGAAAATAAAGTTATTTCGAGTTACGGTAGAAAAGATATTGATGTAATAATTCCTGTTTCAGAAATGGATTTAAATTCTCAAAAAATAACTGTAGAAGTTGATATATTTGATATTGAGACAAGAGAATTAAAAAATAAAAATTTCTTAATATCCCTATCTATCACAGATTATACTTCATCTACTCTTGCGAAAATTTTCTTAAAACCAGATAAAGCAAAGGAATTCACAAATAGTTTTAATAATGGAGATCATGTAATAATTACGGGAAAAGTTAGTTACGATAATTTTTCTAGATGCGAAACAATAATGATAAATTATATAGAAAAAGCACCTAAAAAAATTAAAGAAGATAATGCTAAAGAAAAAAGAGTAGAATTTAGAATACATTCTAAAATGTCACAAATGTCTGGTGTAACTTCTTTTGATGATTTTGCTAAAAGAGCGAAGGATTGGGATAATATTGCATTAGCTATTACTGATACCAATGATGTTCAAGGATTTCCCGAAGCAATGGAAGCATCAAGCAAATATGATTTAAAAATTCTTTATGGATCTGATATAAACTTTGTTGATGACAAAGAAAAAATAGTTACTTATTATGATAGTACTAAAAGCTACAATACCTTTGTTGTATTTGACATAGAAACAACAGGACTTTCTTCAAGAAATGATAAAATAACAGAAATTGGAGCAGTAAAAATAGAAAATGGAATTATTACTGATAGATTTTCTGAACTCATCAATCCAGAGATAATGATACCAGAAGTAGTTGTAAACTTAACTGGAATTAGCAATGAACTTGTAAGTGACAAGCCAATAATTGAAGAAATAATTCCTAAATTTTATGAATTTACTAAAGGTGCAGTATTGGTTGCTCATAATGCAAAATTTGATATTTCTTTTATAAGAAGAGAGTTTATTAAAAATAATTTAGAATTTAACCATCCAATTTTAGACACATTAGTAATGGCCAGAGCACTTTTAAGCGATTTAAAGAGATTTAATCTGTCTACTCTTTGTAAGAATTTAGGAATATCACTTGTTGGCGCACATAGAGCAGTAAATGATGCTGAAGCCACAGCCGGCATGTTTATAAAATTAATTGAAAAATTCAAAAAAGATAATGAATTTACTTTTGATAATCTAAATAAAGAAATTAAAAACATCTGTCCAGAACGTTTATTTGAAAACTCATTATTATTAATAGTAAAAAACATTGAAGGGCTAACAAATTTATATAAATTAATTTCAGCTTCTCACATGAAGTATTATAATTTTAATGCTAAAGTTCCAAGGTCCTTATTAGATAAATATAGAAGTGGTATTTTAGTGGGATCTGGAAATTCATCGTCTGAACTTTTTGATGCAATATATAGAAATTGTCCTGAAGAAGAATTAGAAAATATTGCTAATTATTATGACTTTTTAGAAATCCAACCAGTTATGGATAATATTATAGCTATTCAAGATGGAAAATTTACTATAGAAGATATAAAAAATATAAATAAAAAAATTGTAGAAATCGGTGATAAATTAAATATTCCTGTAATAGCAGATTCTGATACATATTATCTTGATGAAAAAGATGATATTAAGAGAAGAATTGTTTTAAATGGAAAACCAGGAAGGCCTGATCCAAAATCATTTAGAGAACAAAAACTATATTTTAAATCAACTGAAGAGATGCTAAATGAATTTGAATATTTAGGAGAAGAAAAAGCCTATGAAGTTGTAGTTAAAAATACAAATAATATAGCAAATTCATTAGATAATATAAAGCCAATTCCAGATGGGAAATTTCCTCCAGTGATTGAAGGATCTGATGAAGATTTAAAAGAAATGACTTATAATAAAGCACATGAAATTTATGGAGAAAATCTTCCAAAAATTGTTGAAGAAAGACTTCAAAAAGAGTTAGATTCAATAATTAAAAATGGATATGCCGTGTTATATATAATTGCTCAAAAACTTGTAAAAAAATCTAATGATGATGGATTTTTAGTAGGTTCAAGAGGTTCAGTTGGCTCGTCTTTTGTGGCAACTATGTCTGGTATCACAGAAGTAAATCCATTGCCACCACATTATGTATGTCCAAATTGCAAACATTCAGAATTTATAGATAGTTTAGAATATGGATCAGGTGTGGATATGCCAGAAAAAGATTGTCCGAAATGTCACACACCAATGAGAAAAGATGGTCACAACATACCTTTTGAAGTATTCTTAGGATTTTATGGAGATAAGGAACCTGATATTGACTTAAACTTTGCTGGAGAATATCAACCTGAAGCACATAAATACACAGAGGAACTTTTTGGAAAAGGTTATGTATTTAGAGCAGGTACAATAGGCACAATAGCTGAAAAAACAGCATATGGTTATGTAAAAAAATATTTTGAAAACAAAAATATTTCACCTGTTGAAGTTGATAGACTTTCTAAATCTATAATTGGCGTAAAGAGAACAAGTGGGCAACATCCAGGTGGTGTTATGATTTGTCCAAAGAGCAAAAGTATATTTGATTTTACACCAATACAATATCCTGCAGATGACCCTAGTTCAGGTGTAATAACAACACACTTTGATTATAACTTTATTCATGGGAAAATATTAAAACTTGATATACTAGGTCACGATGGTCCCACTATAATAAAAATGCTTGAAGATTTAACTAATACAAATGCAAGTGATGTGAAGTTAGATGATGAAGATACTATGTCTATATTTAATAGTAGTGATGTTCTTAAATTAAATAAAGATATATTTGATACAGAGACAGGAACATTAGGCATTCCAGAGTTTGGAACTGGTTTTGTAATTAGCATGCTAAAGGAAACTAATCCAAAAACTTTTGCTGACCTTGTTAGAATATCTGGATTATCTCATGGTACAGATGTGTGGCTATCCAATGCTCAAGAGCTTGTAGATTCTGGTAGAGCCCAACTAAAGGATGTTATAGCTACTAGAGAGGACATAATGGTATACTTAATTAATGCTGGTGCTGAAAATAAAATGGCTTTTGATACTATGGAAAAAGTTAGAAAGGGTAAGGGGCTTACACCAGAACAAGAAGAGATAATGAATAATCTAGATTTACCTGAATGGTATATAGATTCTTGTAAAAAAATAAAGTATATGTTCCCTAAGGCTCATGCTGTGGCATATGTAATGTTATCTTTTAGAATAGCATATTATAAATTAAATTATCCTTTGGCCTTTTATGCAACACATTTTACAATAAAATTAAATGATTTTAATGGTGAAATGGTAATTGAAGGCCCAAGATTTTTAAAGAAAAGATTAGATATACTTTCTCAAATTGAATTTCCAACTGCAAAAGATAAAGGAGAGATTAATGTAGATAGAGTTTGTTTAGAAATGTATGCTAGGGGATTTGAATTTCTTCCTGCAGATATTTATAAATCAAAGGCCTCTAAATTTACTATTGAAGATGGTAAAATAAGAATGCCACTTAGGGCAATACCTGGAATTGGAGAAAACTGTGCCAAATTAATAGAAAAGGAAGCTAAAAAAAATAAATTTTTATCTATTGAAGATTTTTCAAAAAGAACAAAATCAGGAAAGTCGGTTATAGCTATTTTACAAAAAAATGGTATGCTTAATAACTTAGATGAAACAAATCAAATTTCTCTATTCAATTTGTGATAAGCTTGTAATTACATGATTTTGTGTTATAATTTATTTAGTAGGATATTTTGGATGTAAAGAGTGGGTCTGCCCACTCTTTGTTTTTTAATAGTGAGGTGTTATGTGAATAAAAAAGAATTAAAAAAAGAAATTTACCCACTAGCAGAAGAAGCTGCAAAGGAACTTGGTTATGAAGTTGTAGATATTGAATTTCAAAATGGTTCAAAGCACAATCTTTTATCAATTTTCATATATAAAGCAGAGGGAATTGACTTAGATGACTGTACAGAGATGAGTAGAAAAATTGATAAAAAATTAGATGAACTTGATATTTTAAAAGATCCTTATTATCTTGAAATATCTTCACCTGGACTTGATAGACCTTTAAAAACAAAAGATGATTATAGAAGAAATATTGGAAAAGAAGTAGATGTAAAACTCTACGCACCAATAGAGAATAAAAAAGAATTTACTGCTGTTTTAACTAGGTACGATGATGAAAATGTGTATTTAACTTCTAATGATGAAGAGTTTATGCTACCTATTAAATCAATATCATCAATGAAACAGTCTATTAATTTTTAATGGAGGAATAAATGAACCAAGAGTTTATAGATGCATTAGACGAAATAGAAAGAGAAAAGGGGATATCTAAGGAAATTGTATTTGAGGCTTTAGAATCTGCTCTTGTTTCTAGTTATAGAAAAAATTATGGTACTTCTCAAAATGTAATTGTAAACATGAACAGAGAAACAGGAGAGATTAAGTTATTTGCTTCAAAAGAAGTAGTAGATGAAGTTGAAGACGATCAACTTGAGATATCAATTGAAAAAGCAAAAAATATTGACAAAAACTATGAAGTAGGTGATGTTTATAATGAAGAAATTCACCCAAGAAACTTTGGTAGAATTGCAGCACAAACTGCTAAGCAAGTTGTCATTCAAAGAATAAAGGATGCGCAAAGAGATGTAGTTTTTGATGAATATGTGGAAAGAGAAAAAGAAATAATTACTGGAGTTGTTCAAAGAACTTCTCATAACAATGTATATGTAGATTTAGGAAGCACAGAAGCTGTTCTACCTTATAGCGAACAAATTAAAGGAGAAAGTTATGAACACGGAGACAGATACAAAATGTTAATTTTATCTGTCGCTAAATCAACAAAAGGTCCTCAAATTGTTTTATCAAGATCACATCCAGATTTAGTAAAAAGACTATTTGAGCTCGAAGTTCCTGAAGTTACAGAGGGAATTGTAGAAATATATTCAATTTCAAGAGAAGCTGGTTCTAGAACTAAAATTGCCGTATTTTCTAGAGATGATGAAGTAGACCCACTAGGAGCTTGTGTTGGATATAAAGGACAAAGAGTTAATTCAATTGTAGACGAACTATATAATGAAAAAATTGATATTGTAATATTTGAAAAAGAAATAGATAAATTTATAGCAAATTCATTAAGCCCTTCTAAAGTTGAAAAAGTATTTATTAATGAAAGCGAAAAGTCAGCTTTGGCTATAGTGCCTGATTATCAACTTTCATTAGCAATTGGTAAAGAAGGTCAAAATGTTAGACTTGCTGCCAAATTAACTGGTTGGAAAATTGATATTAAATCAGTAGATCAATTTGAAAAATATTTAGAAGATAATGATATGACAGAAGAAGAATTAATTGAAGAATTTTCGAGAAAAAAAGATTCAGACGAAATAGATTTATCTGAAGAATATAATAAAGAAGAAGATTTAATTGAAGAGGAAAATGAAGAAATTCATGAAACTTCTGAAATTGAAAATGAATCTGAAGATATTTCAGAAGATGAAGAAGAATCTCAAGAAAATGAAGATTAATTTAAAATAATAATTCTTAATTTAACGGAGTGTAAAATGTCAAAAATTAGGAAAATACCTATTAGAACTTGTATAGGTTGTAGAGAGCAAAAACCAAAAAAAGATTTAATTCGCGTTGTTAAAAATAACAAAAATGAAATCTTTTTAGATAAAACTGGAAAGGCAAATGGAAGAGGAGCTTATATATGTAATGACAAGAATTGTTTAGAAAAAGCTGTTAAGTCGAGAGCTTTAAACAGAGCATTTTCTACAGAGATTAGTGAAGAAACATATGAAGAATTAAAAAAGTCAGTAGATTAATAAGCTTCTTTTTAGGAGGTGTTCAATTTGTCAAAAATTAGAGTACACGCGTTGGCAAAAGAACTAGGTATTACTAGTAAAGAACTTTTAATAAAATTAAATGAATTAGAAATACCTGTCAAAAATCACATGTCAACATTAGAAAAATCTGATGAAGATAGAGTAAGAAATTTATACACTAAAAAATCTTCAAAAAAAGAATCTCCAAATAAGAAAGAAAATAATAATCATATAAAAAATGACTCAGCTAAAAATACTAAGAGTCAAGATAAAAAGAATCATAATAATAATAAAGACAATAAACAAGCCATTAATAAGCAAAATAAGAATACAAATAAAGAAAATAAAAATAATAACAAAAAAAATAATAAAAAGAATAGAAATGAAGAAAATTCTAAATCTTCAAAATCAAATAATGAAGAACATGCAAAGAATAATAATTCATTTAAAAGAGATTTAACTAAGAAAAAACCAAAGAAAAGAGTTAAATCTAAACACAAACAAGAAGATAATAATAAAGGGGATGATCCTATAATAGTAATAGCACCAATTACAGTAAAGGATTTTGCAGATCAACTTGGTGTTTCTGTATCTACTGTTATAACTAAACTAATAGGACTTGGAGTAATGGCAAATCAAAATCAGACTATTGATGAAGATACTTGCATATTACTTGCAGATGAATTAGGAATAGAAATTGAAATTGAAGAACCTAAGTTAGATGAATCCGTAGAAGAAGAATATGGATTATTAAAAGAAGATAAAGAAAGAGATCTAAAACCAAGACCACCAGTAGTAACTGTTATGGGTCACGTTGACCACGGAAAGACATCACTTCTTGATTCAATTAAAAAGACACATGTAACTGACCAAGAAGCAGGTGGTATTACACAACATATTGGAGCATATACGGTTAATTTATCTGGTAGAAAAATAACATTCTTAGATACCCCAGGACACGAAGCTTTTACTTCAATGAGACTTAGAGGAGCACAAACTACAGATATTGCAATACTAGTTGTAGCAGCAGACGATGGAGTAATGCCTCAAACAGTAGAAGCTATATCACATGCTAGATCTGCAGATGTTCCTATAATAGTTGCTATTACAAAAATAGATAAACCTGAAGCTAATCCTGAAAGAGTAAAGCAAGAGTTAATGAATGAAAATCTTGTTTCTGAAGAATGGGGAGGAGACACAATAATGGTAGGAGTCTCTTCTAAAACTAGAGAAGGTATAGATGATTTATTAGAAATGGTTCTTTTAGTAGCTGAAATGAGAGAACTAAAGGCTAATCCAAATAGACGTGCAATTGGTAATATCATAGAAGCAAATCTTGATAAATCTAAGGGACCTATGGCAACTGTTCTTATTAAAAATGGAACTTTAAGATTTGGAGACTCAATAGTTTCTGGAACTTGCTCTGGTAGAATTAGAGCAATGGAAGATGACAAGGGTAAAAAAGTTAAAAAGGCTGGACCATCAATGCCAGTTGTTATCCTTGGACTAAATGATGTACCTAATGCAGGTGACACAATTTATGCAGTAAAAGATGACAAAACTGCTAAAGCTATAGCCGATAAAAATACAGAAATTTCTAGAGAAAAAAGACTTAGTCAAACAACTAAGATTAGCTTAGACAATTTATTTGAAAAAATAAGTGAAGAAGATGTTAAGGAATTAAACATTGTAGTTAAAGCTGATGTTAAAGGTTCTGTAGAAGCTTTAATTCAATCACTTCTTAAACTTTCAACAGAAGAAGTCAAGATATCTGTAATACACTCTGGTGTAGGTGGAATTAATGAATCTGACGTAACTCTTGCTTCTGCATCAAATGCTATTGTAATTGGGTTTAACGTAAGACCTAATATTAATGCAATTGAATTAGCTAAAGAGGAAGAAGTTGAAATTAGAACATATAGAGTCATCTATGAAATCATAAATGATATAGAACAAGCTGCTAAAGGTATGCTAGATCCAGATATTGTTGAAGAAATCTTGGGAAGATGTGAAGTTCGCCAAACATTTAAGCTTCCTAATAATCAAATGGTAGCAGGTGTTTATGTATTAAATGGAAAAATTTTAAGGAACTCAAAAGTTAAGGTTCTAAGAGATGACATAGTTATTCATGAAGGCGATATATCTTCACTAAAGAGATTTAAAGATGATGCAAAAGAACTTGCTACTGGATATGAAGGTGGACTAATGGTAGACGGATTTAATGATGTTAAAGAAGGAGACTTACTAGAGTCTTATATATTAAAGGAAGTTAAAAGATCATAATGAATAATAAAAGAATAAATAGGATATCAGAAGAAGTAAAAAAAGCTATATCTAATATATTACAAAATGGAATAAAAGATCCTAGAGTTCCTGAGCTTACAAGTATATCTCATGTAGATGTTACAAATGATCTTTCTTATGCAAAGGTATATGTTTCTGTACTTGGAAATGACAATGATAGGCAAGAAGCTGTGGAAGGTCTAAACTCTGCTAAAGGATTTATAAAAAAAGAATTAGCTAAACAAGTTAAACTGCGTCAAATGCCAGAATTAATTTTTATTAAAGATGATTCTATTGAAAGAGCCATGGAAATGAATAAATTAATTGAAGAGGTTAATCATGGACATGATGAAATTAAATAATTTATCCAAAGAATTTAAAAAACTAATTTTAGAAAGTGAAAATATAGCAGTTGGATCACACTTGAACCCAGATGGAGATAATCTGGGTTCTGTGACTGCAATGATAACTTTATTAAAAAATTTAGGAAAGAAACCTGTTTTTTTATTAGATGATTTAATTCCAAGTTCATTTTTATTTCTACCAAATATTAGTGAAGGTGTATCACCAAGTGATTTATTAAACAATAAATTTGATTTATTTATTGCACTAGACTGTTCAGATGCTGACAGAATGGGAGATAATTTAAAAAATATTTTAAATAAAAGCTTAAAATCTATTAATATAGATCATCATAAGACAAATGAAAACTTTGCAGATTTAAATATAGTAGATATTAAGTCACCAGCAACTTGTGAACTATTATTTAGAATCTTAGAGAAATGTGAATTTAATCTTGATAAAGACATTGCGACATCTCTATACACTGGCCTATCAACTGATACAGGATCTTTTAAATATGATTCTGTAAATTCAGAAACTTTTAGAATTGCATCAGAGCTTGTAAAATATAATATTAATCTTAACGAGATAGCAGTTAATGTATATCAAAGTCGATCTTTGGAAAAGACTAATTTATTAATACGAGCATTAAATTCCATAGAATATTATTGTGATAATAAAATTGCAATTGCTACTGTAACAATTAATGATATGGATATAACTAATGCAGCTAAAGGTGATGCTGATGGTATAGTTGAATTTGTAAGAGATATTGAAGGTGTTGAACTTGCAGTACTTTTAAAAGAAAAAAAAGATTCAATTCGAGTTTCATTAAGGTCAAAGTCTGTAATAAATTGTACAAATATTGCATCTAAATTCAATGGCGGTGGTCATGTAAGAGCATCTGGAGCTACAATTGATCATACTGACTTAAAAAAGGCAATAGAAGAAATTGTAGAAGCTGCAAGAGAAGAATTGTGATATGAAGGGGTTACTAATTTTTGATAAGCCAAAGGGTATTACTTCTCATGATTTAGTCTATATTGTAAGAAAAAAATTAGGTATAAAAAAAGTTGGACACACTGGAACTTTGGATCCAATGGCAACTGGGGTATTAGTTATTTGCGTGGGACAAGCTACAAAAGTATCTGAATATATATTGTCAAGCGACAAAGAATATATTGCCAAAATAAAATTGGGATTACTTACAGATAGCTTTGATATTTGTGGAAAGATTTTAAAAGAAGAAGATATTACTGTAACAGAAGAGGAATTACTAAATACTTTAAAAAATTTTACGGGCAAGTTATCTCAGGTACCTCCTAAGTATTCAGCTATTAAAGTAAAAGGAAAAAAACTTTATGAGTACGCAAGAGAGGGAGTAGATATAGAAATCAAATCTAGAAATATTGAGATATTTAATAATGAATTAGTTAGTTTTAATGGAAAAGATGAATTTTCAATAAGAGTTAATGTATCTAAGGGAACTTATATTAGATCTCTTGCAAATGATATTGGTAAATCACTTGGAACATCAGCAACTTTGACTGAGTTAAGAAGAACTAAAACAGGAAGTTTTAAAATAGAAGACTCTATTAATGTAAAAGAATTTCAAAATATGGGTATAGATAAAATTGGATTGTTTTTATATCCAATGGATAAAGCTTTGACTAATTTAGATAAAATTAATATTAATAAAGGTTACAGGGATTTTATATTAAATGGTAGATTTTATAAATTAAAAAAAGATTATCCATTTGACAATTATAGAGTATATTGTGGAAAAGAATTTCTTGGAATAGGAGAAATTAGAAAAATAGATGATGAATACTATTTAAAAATGAAGAAAAATTTGACAGGTGGTTTATGAAAATAATTAAAATTGATTTAGATTATAAAGCAACAGAAAGTTCTATCATAGCTTTAGGAAATTTTGACGGTGTTCACAAAGGTCATATAGAATTAATAAAAAAAGCTGTTGACACTGCAAAAAAATTAAATAAAAAATCAAGCCTTTTAATATTTGAAGAACACACTGACAATTTAATTAAAGTTGGCAAAAAAAATATTATTACAACTAATAAAACTAAGTTTGAAATTTTAGAAAATTTAGGAGTAGATATAATATATCTTATTAAATTTACAAAAGAATTTATGGCATACACTCCATATGAATTTCTTAAAAATTTCTTAGTTGATAATTTAAAAATAACAGGAGTAGTAGTTGGATATGACTATACTTTTGGATACAAAAAATCTGGAGATTCAAAATTTTTATTAGAAAATAAGAATCTTTTTAAAATGGTTCACGTTGTTGATAGAATTGATTGCCATGGAGAAAAAGTATCTTCATCTTTAATTAGAAATTTAATTGAAGAAGGAAAAATTGAAGAAGCTAATTTTTTGTTAGGAAGACCTTATAAAATAATCGGAGAAATTATCCACGCCAAGGGACTTGGCAAAAAAATGGGATATCCAACGGCAAATTTAAAACTAATAGATAATTTTGTAATACCTAAATATGGTGTATATGATAGTGATATTATTGTAAATAATAAGAGATATAAAGCTTCTACGAATATAGGAACAAATCCAACAGTGGAACATGATGGAGTAAAAATAGAAGCTCATATTTTAGACTTTGATGAAGATATATATGGCAAGATAGTAGAACTTGAATTATTAAAATTTATAAGACCAGAATTAAAGTTTAATTCCATAGATGAACTATTTGACCAAATAGCTAAAGATGTCATTGTAACTAAAAATAGATAATCTTTACACAATTAGTTTTTTATGATAGAATAGCTAAAGTAACTTAGCTAGTCATAGTTTGACGATCCTCGACGCTTACTCTGATTAGCCAAATTAAAATTTAGGAGGAAAATATGTTAGAAGGAAACATTAAAAAAATTATTATCGAAGAATTTCAAACTCATGAAGGAGATACAGGATCTCCAGAAGTTCAAATCGCTATTCTTACTAGAAGAATCAACGATTTAAACGAACATCTTAGAATTCATAAGAAAGACCACCACTCAAGAAGAGGTCTTCTAAAAATGGTTGGTAAGAGAAGAAATTTATTAAGATATTTAAAAAATAGTGATATAGAAAGATATCGTACACTTATTAAAAAACTACAAATTAGAGGATAATAGGAGCGGTAAAACCGCTCTTTCTTTTTAGAAGGAGGTAATGATGGAAAAAAATTATACTATGCAATTGGCAGGTTCAACCCTAAAGGTTACTATTGGCAAAGTTGCAGAGCAAGCTAATGGAGCTTGTTTAGTTCAATATGGTGATACTGTCGTGCTAGTTACAGCTACTGCTTCTTCAAAACCTAGAGAAGGAATTGACTTTTTCCCACTAAGTGTTGACTATGAAGAAAAGATGTATGCAGTTGGTAAGATTCCTGGAGGATTTATTAAAAGAGAGGGCAGACCAAGTGAAAAAGCCACTCTATCAGCAAGATTAATTGACAGACCTTTAAGACCTCTATTTCCTGAAGGATATAGAAATGATGTCCATATTGTAGCAACAGTATTAAGTGTTGATCAAGATCATTCACCTGAAATAACAGCTATGATTGGTTCTTCTATTGCTCTTTCTATCTCTGATATACCTTTCGATGGTCCAACTGGATCAGTTGAAGTGGGATATATTGATGGAAAATATATAATAAATCCTAATGAAGAAGAATCCATTAAATCTGATATTAGTCTTTCTCTAGCAGGTACAGAATCTGCAATTATGATGGTTGAAGCAGGTGCCAATGAAGTTTCTGAAAAGGAAATGCTAGAAGCCATCTTAACAGGACATGAAACTATTAAAGAAATTTGCAAATTCATAGATCAAATTACTAAAGAAGTAGGAAAAGAGAAATCAGAATTTGAAGTATTTAAACCTGATAAAGAAATCGTAGATAAGGTTAAAGAATATGGAACTGATATTCTAGTAGATGCAATTAGACAAAAAGATAAAATAGTTAGAAATGAAAAGACTGATGAAGCAAAAGAAAACATTAGAAATCACTTCGAAGAATTATTAGAAGAAAATGGAAAAGATGTTGAAGCTGCAATTGAAGAAATAGAAATTCATGAAGTTAGAAGAGGAATTATAGAAGAAGAGAGAAGACCTGATGATAGAAGTCTTACAGAAATTAGACCTCTTTCATCCGAAGTTTCTGTACTTCCTAGAACTCATGGATCAGGACTTTTCACAAGAGGTCAAACTCAAGTCCTTTCAATAGCAACACTTGGCGCATTATCAGAAGAACAAGTTATAGACGGACTTGGTGATGATAAGCCTAAGAGATATATACATCATTACAATTTCCCAGGATTTTCTGTAGGTGATACAAAACCTTCAAGATCTCCTGGAAGACGTGAAATAGGTCATGGTGCTCTGGCTGAAAGAGCTTTAATACCTGTTATTCCTGATAGAGAAACTTTTCCTTATACAATTAGAGTTGTATCAGAAGTATTGTCATCTAATGGTTCATCTTCACAAGCTTCAGTTTGTGGATCAACTCTTGCACTAATGGATGCAGGTGTTCCTATTAAATCTCCTGTAGCAGGTATTGCCATGGGACTTATTGAAGAAAATGGAATTATAAAGATACTTACTGATATTCAAGGTCTAGAAGATCACTTTGGAGATATGGACTTTAAAGTAGCAGGTACAAGAGAAGGAATCACTGCTATACAAATGGATATTAAGGTAGAAGGTATTAAAAAAGAAATCTTAGAAGTTGCATTAGAAAGAGCGAAAGCTGCAAGATTTGAAATTTTAGATCACATGTCTCACACTATTGATAAACCAAGAGAAAAACTTTCAAAATATGCACCTATAATTCACATGATTTCAATCGATCCAGAAAGAATTGGCGAAGTAATAGGCGCAGGTGGAAAGATTATCAATAAGATTATTGAACAAACTGGTGTTAAAATTGACATTGATGATGATGGTCAAATTTCAATTTTATCTGAAAGTGATGAAAAAGCAAAGGAAGCTATAGATATTATAGAATCAATTGTAAAAGAAATAGAAGTTGGAGATATATACAACGCGAAGGTTAAGAAAATTGTTAAATTCGGAGCATTTTTAGAACTTAAAAAAGGCACTGAAGGTTTACTTCATATTTCAGAAATAGCTCATGAAAGAACTAATAATGTTGAAGATGTTCTAAAAGTTGGGGACACTGTTCAAGTTAAGGTTATTGATGTATCTGAAGAAAATGGTAAAATTTCTCTTTCCAGAAAGGCTTTACTTCCTAAGGAAAATAAAGACTCGGAAAAAGAATAAGATAAATAATAAATTTTAAATCGCATTAATTATTTTAATGCGATTTTTTAAAATTGGAGGAAAACATGGATTTAAAAATAATTAATAAAGGCAAGCATGAGCTTCCAAAGTTTGCAACTAAGGGATCTTCAGGAATGGATCTAAGGGCAAATATAGAAAATGATATTGTTTTAAAACCACTAAGTAGAGTTTTAGTTCCTACTGGTTTATTTTTAGAATTTGAAGAAGGATATGAAGCTCAGGTAAGAGCAAGATCTGGCCTTGCATTAAAAAAGGGGATTGGACTTCCCAATGGAATAGGCACAATTGATTCAGACTATAGAGGTGAATTAAAAGTTTTATTAATTAATTGGGGAGAAGAAGATGTAGTAATATCTGATGGAGATAGAATTGCTCAATTAGTTTTTATGAAAATAGAAATACCTAATGTCCAAGAAGTAAAGGAAATTAATGAGACAGAAAGAAGTGATGGAGGCTTTGGTCACACTGGTCTTTAAAGATATAAATTGTTATAATATTATTGAGGTGTTGACTTCGTGATTAAAAACAAAAGAAAAAATACTAAGAAAACTTCAAATAAAAAAAGAACAAAATCTAATAGAGATGTAAGGCCATCAGAAATTGCTGCAAAAAAAGAAATTACAGGTTTATTTTTAATGGTAATTGGAATTATTTCTTTTATATCTCTATACAGTCAAAAAATGGGGATAATAGGTACTTTAATATATAAATTATTTTCTGTTATAGCAGGTTCTGCTAATTTTTTAATTCCTTTATTATTAATTTTTTGGGGGATATTGTATAATCTTCAAGCTACAAAATATCACATGAAAAGATATATTGGTTGTACTTTAGTTATATTTTTATGTATTTTAATATTTTTGGATGGATCCAAAGAGTTAGATATGACATTAATAGATAGGATTACAAAATCAGTTGAATATCTAGATATAACCAGAAGTGGTGGGATAATTGGCGCGATTTTTGGATTTTTCTCATATAAACTTTTAGGGTCTTTAGGTACTTATTTAGTATTGGTTGCTGTAATATTTATTTGCATTTATTTGATGTTAAAAATAAATATAGATCAAATTATTATGTTTGCAGAAGATGTATCCGAGTATATTGATGATAAGAAAAAATCTTATGAAATAAAAAAATTAGAAAAAGAAGAAAAACAAAGAAAGAAAGAAGCTAAAAAGCTTAAAATTAACACAAAAAAAGATAGTGAAAATATTATTGTTAAAGATTATTCAAATGAAAATTTAGATGACGAAGTTGAACTAATTGAAAAAGATGAAATAAAAATAAATGTCCCAGAGTCTGAAGATATAGATTCTAGTGAAATAGAAGAAAAAATTCCAGATGAAGTTAAAGTAGAAGAAAATGAAGACTTAGAAAAAAACACAATAAAAGAAGATATAGAAAGCAATTCAAAAGAAGAATTTGTTTATACTTATCCAGATATTGCTCTTTTAGATAGGGTTAAATCTAAAGGAAAATTTTCAAAAGATTCAATTATTAATAATGGTAAGATTATAGAAAATACAATGAGAAATTTTGGAATAGAGTCTAAAATTGTTGCAATTAACAGAGGACCAGTCATAACTTCTTATGAATTAAAGCCAGCACCTGGCATTAAATTATCAAAAATAGTTGGATTAAGTGATAATATTGCAATGGCACTTGCAAGCTCTGATTTAAGAATTGAAGCTCCAATTCCAGGAAAAACTGTAGTTGGTATCGAAGTTCCAAATAAGGAAAAAGATGCAGTTGGTCTAAGAGAGTTATTGGATTCAGATGAATTTAAAAATATTAATTCAGATATTCCTCTAACACTAGGTAAAGATGTAGAAGGCAATATAATAATTTCAGGGATGGAAGATATGCCCCACTTATTAATTGCAGGTGCAACTGGCTCTGGTAAATCTGTATGTATTAACTCAATTATTACTAGTGTTATCTATAAATCATCTCCAAGTGATGTTAAATTAATGCTAATTGATCCAAAAGTAGTTGAATTAAGCGTTTATAATGGAATACCACATCTTCTTATAGATGTAGTAACTAATCCCAAGAAGGCATCTTTTGCACTTAATTGGGCAGTAGATGAAATGGAAAAAAGATATGATTTATTTGCCGAAAATCATGTAAGAGATTTAAAGGGATACAATAAAAAAATGTTATCTCAAAATAAACTAGAAGAAAAACTTCCAAAGATATTAATTATTGTTGATGAGCTTGCTGATTTAATGATGGTAGCATCAAAAGAAGTAGAAGAATATATAGCAAGGCTTGCTCAAAAGGCAAGGGCAGCTGGAATGCATTTAATACTTGCAACTCAAAGACCATCAGTTGATGTAATTACAGGGACTATAAAAGCAAATGTACCTTCTAGAATAGCATTTTCTGTTGCTTCGTCCGTTGACTCAAGAACTATACTTGATATGGGCGGTGCAGAGAAATTATTAGGAAAAGGAGATATGTTATTTTATCCAAGTAAATTTCCAAAACCAAAAAGAGTGCAGGGTGCATTAATTAGTGATGGGGAAGTTGAAAGAATAGTTGACTTTGTTAAAAACAATAATGAAGTTAAAAAAACAGTAGAATCAAAGATTGAGCAGGCAATTGAGGATAAGAAAGTAAAAATTAGTGAAGAAAAAGACCCACTTTTTAAAGAAGCTGTGGAGTTAGTAATAAATGATGAACAAGGTTCAATATCTTATATTCAAAGAAAGTTAAAAGTAGGCTATTCAAGAGCGGGAAGAATTGTTGATCAAATGGAAGAAATGGGTATAATAGGTCCACATGAGGGCTCAAAACCAAGAAAACTTTTAAAGACCAAGGAAGAAGTTAAAGAAATATTAGGTGATGAAGATGAATAATGTTCATATTGTAACTTTAGGATGCTCTAAAAATGATGTAGATTCTTCAATGATGTACTCTTTATTGGATAAAGATAAGTATAAAATGGTTAATGACGCAAATAAAGCAGATATACTAATAGTCAATACTTGTGGATTTATTGATGCTGCAAAAGAAGAATCTATAGATACAATTTTAGAATCAGTTGAATATAAAAATGCTGGGAAATGTAAAAAAGTATTATTATCAGGATGCTTAGCTCAAAGATATCCTGAAGAATTAATAAAAGAAATACCAGAAGTTGATGGAATAATTGGAACTGGAAATATAGAGTATATAAATGAATTATTAGATAGAAGTTTAGATGGAGATATGTTTATAAAAACTGACAATCTAAATAGTGATTATATTGAAGGTATAAGAAAAGAAAATGTATCAGTAACCGAGTATGTAAAAATTTCGGAAGGATGTAACAATAATTGTTCTTATTGTATAATCCCAAGTTTAAGAGGTAGAAATAGATCAAGAAAAATAGAAGATATTTACGATGAAGTTGAGTATTTAGTTAGCAAGGGATGTACAGAAGTTATTTTAATAGCTCAAAATACTACAGATTATGGAATTGATATTTATTCAAAATATTCTCTAACAAAACTAATTCAAGAAATCTCAAAAATAGAAGATTTAAAGTGGATTAGGGTTTTATACTTATATCCTGATCACTTTACTGACGACTTAATTAATGAATTTAAAAATAATGATAAATTACTTAATTATGTAGACATTCCTTTACAACATTTTTCTAACAATGTCTTGAAGAATATGGATAGAAATACAAACAAAGATCAAATTTTGAAAATTTTAAAAACTCTTAGATGTGAAATCCCTAATATGGTTATTAGGACTACTTTTATAGTAGGATTTCCAGAAGAGACAGAGGAAGATTTTGAAGAGCTTTTAGAGTTTATAAAAGAAATTAAATTTGATAAATTAGGTGTTTTTACTTATTCACAAGAAGATGGAACAAAAGCATCTAAAATGGAAAATCAAATAGATGAAAAAACAAAAGAAATTAGACAAAACAAAATTATGGAAGAACAGAGTTATATTTCCAATGAACTTTTATCTAATAAAATTGGTGAAATCTTAGATGTCTTAATTGAAGAAAAAGTTGATGATAGTAATTATATAGGTAGAACTTATATGGATTCTCCAGAAATTGATGGAGTAACTTATGTAAATTCTGACAAAGACTTAAATATAGGAGAATTTGTGAGGGTAAAAATTAAAGATAATTTAGATTATGACTTAATAGGAGATGTAATATGAATACTCCAAATAAATTGACACTGCTTAGAACATTAATGGTTCCAGTTTTTATAGTTTTTATGTATATGGATTTTGAAGGATCTAGATTAATTGCGACAGCTATTTTTGCTATAGCATCCTTTACTGATTTTTTAGATGGATACTTAGCAAGAAGAGACAATCTTGTGACAAATTTTGGAAAATTTGCTGATCCACTTGCTGATAAAATATTAGTTTGCTCTGCAATGATTATGTTAGTTTCTTTTAATGAAATGCCAGCTTGGGCAGTAATAGTAATCATAGCTAGAGAATTTACAATTACTGGTTTTAGAATTATTGCTGCTTCTGAAGATATTACTATTGCAGCAAGTCCACTGGGTAAATTTAAAACTGTAACTCAACTTGTTTCTAATATTTTACTATTAACTGGAATAGAAGCTTTTAAACCAGCTGGAATGATTATATTTTATATAGCTGTATTATTTACAGCAATTTCAGGAATAGATTATTTAGTAAAGAATAAACAAGTTTTAGATTTGAAAAATATATAGGTGATTTATGAAAGCGTCAATAATTACTGTAGGAACAGAAATCTTAATTGGATCTATTTTAAATACTAATTCAAAATATATTTCATCAAAATTAACTGATGCAGGTGTGGATGTTATTAGACAATCATCAGTTGATGATAATATGGAAGATATAATAAGAGAAGTAAAGAGTTCTTATGAAATAGCAGATTTAATTATATTAACTGGAGGATTAGGGCCTACTAACGATGATATTACAAAGGAATCTGTAGCTAAATTTTTAGGTAGAGAAATATATTTAGATGAAGATGAAAAATCTAAAATGATAGAGAGATTTTCTAAACTTGGTAGAAATTTTACTGAAAACAACTTAAAACAAATAATGTTAATTAAAGGTTCTCAAAAAATTGAAAATCATTGGGGTGTAGCATTTGGAGAAGTAGTTAATTTAGATAAAAAGAAGATAATACTTTTGCCAGGACCACCTAGCGAAATGGAGCCAATGTTTGACTCATACCTAAGCGATAATATATATAGTGACGAATTTATTATAATTAAGTCAGTAGATGTAATTGGATTAGGAGAATCTTTAATTGAAGATAGATTAAGAAAACTAGACTTTGATAAAAATTTAAATATAAATACTTTTGCCATAGGAACTCATACAGAAGTAAAAATTATAGCTAAGGGAAAAGATAAAGAAGAACTAGAAATATCAGTAAAAAAAGCAATGGATTTATTATATAGTGAATTTGATAGCCATATATTTTCTGATAGCAATGAAGATGTTGCTGAAAAGATAGTTGAAATTCTATCAAAGAATGATCTTAAGATTTCCTTTGCGGAATCAATCACTGGAGGAATGTTAGCTTCAGCAATTACTGATATTAGTGGAGCATCAAATGTCATTGAGACATCTTTAGTCACATATTCTAATAAATCAAAACATGAAAATTTAAATGTGTCAAATTCTACATTAGGTAAGTATGGAGCTATTAGCGAAGAAACTGTATATGAAATGGCTAAAGGTTTAAAGGAAATGTCAAATTGCGATATAGCTATTTCTACTTCAGGTGAAGCTGGACCTAATTCTTCTGAAACAGAAGTGGGAAATGTTTATAGCTCAATATATTTTTCAGACGATGAATATTATACTAAACATTACTTTTTAACAGGAGATAGAAATAAAATAAGAAAACAAACAGTTTATCGAGTTTTATCACAATTACTTTATATTTTAAAGAATAGATTTTAAAGGAGTAACAATGAAAGATACAAATATGAATGATGAAAAAAAGGAAGCGCTTAATAAAGTTTTATCGAGAATTGAAAAACAATTTGGCGAAGGCGCTGTCATGAGACTTGGTGAAGATGCTAAATTAGATATTGAGTCTATACCAACAGGTTCATTAGCTTTGGATATTGCATTGGGGATAGGTGGTATACCTAAGGGAAGAATTATAGAAGTATATGGGCCAGAGTCTTCAGGTAAAACAACTCTTGCTCTTCACATGCTTGCAGAATCTCAAAAAATAGGGGGAACTGGAGCATTTGTAGACGCTGAACATGCACTTGATGCTGGATATGCAAAAAATCTAGGAGTAGATATTGAAAATTTAGTAATTTCTCAACCAGATACTGGTGAACAAGCATTAGAAATTACAGAAGCTCTAGTTAGATCTAATGCAGTAGATTTAATAGTTATAGACTCTGTGGCTGCACTTGTACCAAAAGCCGAGATAGATGGAGAAATGGGAGCTACTCAAATTGGATTACAGGCTCGTTTAATGTCACAAGCTCTAAGAAAACTTACAGGTGCTATTAATAAATCTAAATGTACAGTAGTTTTCATAAATCAATTGAGAGAAAAAGTTGGAATTATGTTTGGTAATCCAGAAACTACAACTGGGGGTAGAGCACTTAAATTTTATTCCTCTGTAAGACTAGACATTAGAAAGTCAGAAAATATAAAAAAAGGTGACGAAATAATTGGAAATAGAGTTAAAGTAAAAGTTGTTAAAAACAAAATTGCTCCACCATTTAAACAAGCTGAATTTGACATAATGTATGGAAAAGGAATTTCTAAAGTTGGAAATATTCTAGACGTAGCGGCAGATGCTGATATTGTAAAAAAAGCAGGTGCTTGGTATTCATATGGTGAAACAAGACTTGGCCAAGGTAGAGAAAATTCTAAAGAATTTTTAGAAGAAAATCCAGAAATGCTAAAAGAAATTGAACAAAAAGTAAGAATTCATTTCAATTTAATTGAGGGTGAAAATTTACCTGAAGAAGTAGAAAATACAAGTGAAGATAATTTCTTAGAAGATTAAAAGAGGTTGTGATTTTTTGAAATTACTATACTTTACAGATACTCATATTAGAGGAACAAATCCTAAAAATCGCATGGACAACTATGCTGAAACATTAAAAACTAAATTAAAAGAAATAGGGGATATTGTAAAAGAAGAAAATATTGATTTTGTTCTTCATGGTGGCGATTTATTTGACAGACCAGATGTATCTGTAAGTATTGTATCTGAATTTGCACAAATATTTCAAAATTACAGTGCACCTATATATATAGTAAGTGGAAATCATGATATTTTTGGACATAATCCTGAAACACTAGATAGGACCATGCTTGGTTTGTTATGTAATCTTGGAGTTCTAAATTTAGTTAATAATAAAAGGATTGTACTTGAAAAAGAATTTAAGGTTCAGCTAACAGCTGCACCTTATGTATATTCTATGGATGAGAAATCCAACAGAGAAAATTATATTGTTAGAGATGTTGATAAAGAATGTAAGTATGCTCTACACATGACTCATGGATTTTTAATAGATAAGCCATTTATTAAAGAAGTATCACACACATTATTAGAAGATATTAAAGATACACTTGCAGATATTACCTTTGCTGGACATTACCACTATGGATTTAAAACTACAGAAATAGATGGGAAGTACTTTGTAAATCCTGGTGCTTTAATTAGAATATCTAATTCATTAGCTGAAATAAAAAGAAAACCTAAAGTTAATATTGTTACCTTAGATGATAATATAAAAATAGAAGATAGATTTTTAAAATCAGCAAAACCAGGAGAAGAGGTATTAGATAGATCTGAAATGGAAAGACATCAATTTAAAGGCATCAAGATGGCAGAATTTAAGGAGAGTCTAGATTCAACTTCAAAATTTAATAGTCTAGATATATTTAATTTGTTATTAGAAATTTCAAAATCTGAAAATATCTCTAAAGAAGTTAAGGAAGAATCATTAAAGAGAGTTGAAAAAGCTCAAATTGAGGGAGCAGATTATTTATGATCTATATTACAAAAATAGAACTCAAAAATTTTCAATCTCATAAAGATACAGAAATAGAACTTGATAGGGGACTAAATGTAATTGTTGGAAATTCCGATTCTGGAAAAACTGCTATACTTAGAGCTATCAAATGGGCATTATATAATGAACCTAGAGGTGATTATTTCATCACTCAAGGAGAAAAAAATGTTTCTGTTAAAATTACTTTCTCAAATGGTGCTCTTGTAGAAAGGAGTAAGACACCATCTAAAAATTCTTATTATTTAAAAAAACCTTCAGGAGAAGAAATGAGGTTTGAGGGTTTTGGTACTGAAGTTCCAAAAGAGATAGTAGAAGTTACTCATATGTATAAAACTGTATTGGACAGTTCTAATAATAAAACAATATTAAATATTGCAGAGCAACTTGATGGACCTTTTTTATTAAACGATCAACCTTCAGTGAGGGCTTCAGCAATAGGTAGATTGATTGGTGTAAACTATATTGATGATGCATTGAGAGAAGTAGTTAGAGATAGCAAAAGAAACAATCAAGAAATAGATAGACTTTATAAACAAGAGGATAATTATAAAGAAAAACTAAAAGAATTTGATTATATAGAAGATTATAAAAAAGCATATTCTAATTTGTTAGAAATTAAAAATAAAATAGCAAATTTGGAAGATAAACTATCTAATTTAATTAGATTAAATAATTATTATAAGGAAAATCAATCAAATATTCTTAAGACAGAGTCTATACATAAGAAGCTTGATTCTTTAGATAAAATTGAAAGTTTATATTCAATAATAGAATTAAAATTAAATCAATTTGCATTGTTAGAAAACTTGTCAAAGAAATTTGGTAGGGTTAAAGTAGAATTAAATAATTCTAATAATATATTAAGTAAAGTTGCAAATATTGATACACTTGATAATAAAGTTAATAATATATCTGAAAAGAGTTTAGTTTTAAGCAAATTATTAAAAGTTAATGTATTATATAAATCAAATGTAGCATCAATTAATGATACAAATAAAATTCTTGATAAATATCAAAATGATGAATTATTAGGTGAAAAAATTCTAGAAATTGAAAATAAAATAAATAATTATAATAAATTTTATAAAGTTGAAAATGAACTTAAAAATATAAATATAAGCTTAGATGTTGGCAATAATTATATGGAAAAGTTTATTAATAATGAAAAAATTGAAGAAATTATAAATACTCTAAATATATTAATTTTAAAAATTAAAAATATAGATGAAATCAACAAAAAGGTAAAAGTATTAGTTCAAAGTGAAAAAGAATTAGAAAATAAAAATCTAAAATTAAAGAATAAAATTTCTTCTATATCTTCTGAATATGAAGATTTAATTTTAGAAAATGGAATTTGTCCATTTTGTTATAATGAAATAAATTCTAACTCTATAGAACATATAAAGTACCATTTAAGGAATGATTAGATGAATTACGAAGAAAATTTAAAAACTTTAAAAGATGAATTAGATAAAGCTAAAAATTTAAAGTATAAAGCAGAAGCTAGATTAGAACAATTAAATTCTCAGAAAAAAGAATTACTTGAAGAAATTGAAAAACTTGGAATAAAACCTGAAGATTTAGATAGTGAAATAGAAAAGCTTCAAAAAGAAATAAATGATCTTTTTAAAGATGCAGAAAATCTAATGCCTAGGTTGTGATATTTTGAATTTACAAGAATTAGAAACAGATTTACAAAATTTAAATAATAAAATAGTTTCAGAAGAAGGAAAAATTCAGATTTTAGAAGAACAATTAAAAGAAACCAAATCTTTACTAGAAGAGAAAGAAAAATATAGAGATTTATTAGATCAAGTTTCTATTTTATTTCAAAAAACTTCAGAATTTGCTAGAGAGCAGTCTAAAAGACAAATAGAAGATACTGTAACTAAATGTTTGCAATTTATATTTGAAACTGACATTGAATTTATAATTGAATTATCAGAATCTAGATCTGTTCCCATTGCTGAATTCTTTGTTAAAAGTAATTATAGCGAAGGCTACAGTGTAAAAACAAATCCAGAATTATCAAGAGGAGGGGGAGTAGTAGATGTTATTTCTTTAGCTCTAAGAATAGCGTTTATGCAATTAAACCAGCCACAATTATTAGGTCCTCTAATACTTGATGAACCTGGTAAACATGTAAGCAATGATTATATATTTAATTTAGGAGAATTTTTAAAAAAATCATCCACTATATTTAATAGACAAATAATAATGGTTACTCACAATCCTCACTTATCTCAAATTAGTGATAAGTCTTTTGAAGTGGGAATTAGAAATGGTGTGAGTGAAGTTAATATTTATAATAAGTGATATATTAGTTCTTTAAATATTCTTGACTTTAGTGAGTAAAATTGTTAATATATTAGTGAAAATATGACTATATTTTAAACAATATTAATCAATTAAACGTTATAATTTAAGGCAAGGAGGCCAATAGATGATTTATAAATCAAAAATTAAAAGCGAACAAGTTGACGATCTATTTGAAGCAATTCTTCTATTAGATAATCTTGAAGAGTGTTATAGGTTTTTCGAAGACATATGTACTGTAAAAGAAGTACAAGCAATCGCTCAAAGATTACAAGTTGTTAAGTTATTAGTGAAGAATAAAACTTATCACGAAATTGAAAATGAAACAGGTGCTTCCACTGCAACAATTTCAAGAATTAATAGATCTTTAAATTATGGAGCAGATGGATATAAACTTGTTCTTGAAAAGTTAAATTTAATAGATGAAGATGAAGAATAAAGGCGTAACCTTTATTCTTTTTTTACATTTATTGTCTTATAGTTTTCATAATTTACAAGTCCTGGTTTCTTTGCTGGATGTCTTTTTACATTAGATTTAAAAGTATAATCAACTGGTATGTTTTGTGAATTTGAAAGTGAACTATATTTAGCAGCAAGTTTTGCAGCAGAAATAAGAGAGTTATCGGTAAAGTCTCTGTTGTCATTTTTAAGTATTACATGAGATCCAGGAGCATCCTTAACATGAAACCATAAATCATTTTTCTTAGCAAATTTTAATGTTAAATAATCATTTTGTTTATTATTTTTTCCAACATATATTTTAAAACCATCTTCAGTTTCAAAGGTTAAATATTTGGTATCATTATTTTTATGTTTAGACTTTTTATTTTTTTTCTTAATATAACCTTGTTTTTCAAGCTCATCATAAATATCGTCAAAATCATCAGGGCTATCTGCTATGTCTATATTAAGCAATATTGAATTTAAATAATCAAGTTCAGATTTTCCTATTTCTATTTGTTCAGTTAAAAACGATGCAGCATTTTTTAATTTAGAATATTTTTTATAATATTTAGAAGCATTTCCTGGTCCATCTAGAGTACTGTCTAGAGGAATTTTAATTAGATTCATATCGTCATAAAAATTATTAACTTCAACAAATTCATCACCCTTTTTTATTAAATGAAAATTTGAAGAAATTAAATCGGCATATATTTTATATTTTTCTCTATTTAAAGCAGTATTTAATTCATTTGCTTGATTAGAAATTTTCTTTTCAATCTTTTTAATATCTTTTCTTATAATCTTTTTAAGATTTGAGCTTTTTGAATTAATAGAATCTCTAATAGTCTTTGAATTGTAATAATCTTCAATAATAGTAGATATACTATCATCATGCTCTTTATTTTCCGAGTTATACTGTTCTAAATCTATAGAATAAAAATCTTTAAATACATTTTTTTTCATTATCTTAATAGGATAGAATTCATTATTTTTAATATTAGTGAATATATCATTGAAATTATCTTCTAAGATTTTTATATCATTAGAGTCCAACTCTTTAATATTCATATTAAAATCTAAATTCGTTGTAAAGGAAATTTCATCACACATTTGTGGACTGATTCCAGTAAAAGTATTTAAAAAAAATCTTTTTATATTAATGTTATCTTTTAAATTTGAAATAAGATCATTTAAGTTGAAATCCTCATTTGGATCTAAACCTTCAGATATATCTTTAGGATTATAAATGATACCAGGTAATATTTCTCTAATACTAGATACGTTGAAATTAATTCTTTTTAGAGAATCAATTATCTTATTATCATTATTATCAATTAGAATTAAATTAGAATATTTACCCATTAATTCAACAATTATTCCCTTTGAAGATTCTAATCGTAATTCATCTCTTGAGCTGACATTTATTTTAATTATTCTATCCATTTTATATTGATCAACACTTAATATCTGTCCATTTTCAAGATGTTTTCTAAGAAGCATACAAAATGCTGGAGGATTTTGTGGATTATCAAAATCTAAATCAGATAAATAAATTCTAGGATTTCCTGATGTTGAAATAAAAAGTTTGTATTTAATTTTATTCGCTCTAATATTAAATAATATTTCATTATTGTTGTTTTGATAAATTTTATCTATTCTTCCATTTTTGATTTTTTTATTAAATTCATATACCAAATTTTTTATTACTGTGCCGTCTAAAGACATATTATCACCTTAAGATATTATATCATAATCTAAATTATAATTTATAACGAACATATGATTAGAACGTTTGTTAATCGCATCACTTCAAATTATAATAGTATTTGATTTTATAGTATTAGTATTGATAGGGGAATAATATTAAAAAATAATAAAACCTTAAATTTGCAGGCATTTTGGAACCAATATTTAAAAGTTAAAAAGATTTAGTGATAAAATTTTTGATATAAAAATTAATAATTAATAAATCATAATTAAGATGAAATAAATTGACTAAAGTGTATTAAATATTTTCAAATAATAATTTTATTTAATATTAAATAATAAATTTTAAAAGGTAGTTTTTAATTTAGGCTTTACTAAAAATCATAGAAATCTAATTTTTATTAAAAAATATTAAAATTAAAATAAAATTAGTCACAAAATTATTATTTTGTGACTAATTTTGTGTGGAACTATTATGAATTTTTTGTCCCTTCTCTCTATATTTATAAAGTTTTTATAGTTCTAATCTTCTTTTTTACTCTCATCTTCAAAGCTAACATTAGAAAGTGGATTTAATTCTACCATTTTTTTAAGAGAATCTTTATTAACATGAGTATAAATTTCTGTTGTATTGACAGATTCGTGACCTAATATTTCTTGGAGAGATCTTATATCAGCATGTCCATATTGATACATCAAAGTTGCAGCTGTATGCCTTAATTTGTGAACTGAATATTTTTTAGTATCTAATCCTGAGTTTCTCATATGTTTTTCTATCATATGTTGAATGGATCTATTGCTCATTCTATTTTCTCTCATTGATAAAAAAAGCGCATCACTTTTTACCTGAGGTCTCAACTTTAAATAATCTTTTATTGCATTTATACAAGCTGAATTTAAGTAAATAGTTCTTTCTTTATTCCCTTTGCCAATTACCTTTAAGGTTTTATTATCTTCAATATGAGAAATATTAATACTAGATAGTTCTGATAATCTCATTCCACAATTTAAAAATAAAGTTACTATTGCATAATCTCTTTTTTTATAGACTGGTTTAGAATTAGAGTTTTCTATAGTTTTTAAAAGATTTAAACTTTGCTCCAATGTTAAATATACTGGCAATGTTTTTTCTATTTTGGGCATGTCAATATCAACAACTGGGTTTTTGCTTATTATATCAATTTTAGTAAAAAGATAATTGTAAAAACTTCTAACAGAGGATAATTTTCTAAATTTAGATCTATTGTTTATTTTTCTTTTTCTTTCTAGAAAAGCATTATAGGAATATATATCTTGTTTTGTAACTGATTCTAATATTTCAGGAGTTATATCTTCTACTATAATATCATCAAAATTCACATCATCATTTACAAGATTTTTTCTTCTCTTTATAAATCTTACAAAAATTCTTAAATCATAGTAGTATTCTTTTATAGTATTTTCAGATAGTCCTTTTGTTGATTTCATATAGTCTAGAAAGTCATCAATTAAATTTGAACTAATCAATTTATCACCTACTTATATAAATAAAAAACCTGACTTTACGTCAGGTTTCATTTGTTTATTTTGCATATTCAACTGCTCTAGTTTCTCTAATAACATTAACTTTAATTTGTCCTGGAAAGTCTAGTTCAGCTTCTATTCTTTTAACAATATCTCTTGCTGTAATAGTAATTTCTGCCTCAGAAATTTTTTCAGGTTTTACAATTATTCTTATTTCTCTTCCTGCTTGAACAGCATAAGATTTTTCAATTCCTTCAAATTCATTAGCAATTTCTTCAAGTTTTTCAAGACGTTGAATATATGCTTCTACTGTTTCTCTTCTAGCTCCTGGTCTTGCAGCTGAAATAGCATCTGCTGCTTGAACTAGTATAGATTCAACACAATTTGGTTCCACATCTCCATGGTGAGATTGAATTGCATTTATTACATATTCATTTTCATTGTATTTTCTTGCAATTTCTACTCCAACATCAACATGAGGTGAATCAACATTTCTGTCAATAGATTTTCCAATATCGTGAAGTAATCCACCACGTTTTGCTAATTTTACATCTGCACCAAGTTCTTTAGCTAATAATCCTGCAATTTGAGAAACTTCAACAGAATGTTTTAAGTTATTTTGTCCATAACTTGTTCTATATTTAAGTCTTCCTAGATATTTAATGATTTCAGGATGAAGTCCATGAACACCTGCATCATAAGCAGCTTGCTCACCAGATTCTTTAATTATAGTCTCGACTTCTGACTTAGCTTTCTCCACAGTTTCTTCAATCTTAGTTGGATGTATTCTTCCATCGTTTACTAATTTTTCAAGAGCTACTCTTGCGATTTCACGTCGTATAGGATCAAAACAAGATAAAACTACAGCTTCTGGCGTATCATCAATTATTAAGTCAACTCCGGTAATAGATTCTATAGCTCGGATATTTCTACCCTCTCTACCAATAATTCGACCTTTCATTTCATCATTTGGCAAGTTAACAACTGCAACAGTAGATTCAGCAACTTGATCAGCTGCACATCTTTGTATTGCTTGTGCTACTATATTTCTCGCATATTTGCTGGATTCTTCTTTAATCCTGTTTTCATTCTCTTTGATTATAAGTGCTGATTCGTTAGTTATTTCTTTTCTTAGCTCATTTAAAAGTATGTCTTTTCCCTCATCTTTAGTAAGTCCGGCAACTTTTTGAAGTTCCTCTTCCCTTTGCTTAATAAGTTCATCGACTGAAGATTCTTTTTCTCTAATACCTTCAAGTTTTTTTGTTAATTTTTCGTCTTTCTTTTCAACTTGAGCAGATTTTTTGTCTAAAAGTTTTTCTTTAGAAAGGAGTCTATCTTCCATTTCTTTAATCTCAGATCTTCTTGATTTAGCCTCGTTTTCTTGTTCAGTTCTAAGCTTTTGAATTTCTTCTTTTGCTTCAACAAGTAAAACTTTTTTTTGCGTTTGAGCTTGAGTTTCAGCATCATATACAATTTTCTGAGCTAATTGTTCAGCATTGTTAATTTTACCTTCTGAAATATATTTTCTAACGGCATAGCCTCCAGCTATTCCAATAACTACAGATATTAAAATATATAAAACCATTATACACCTCCTATTCAATTTTCATGTTTCAATTTTAAAATCATAAATCATAAAGGTAGAAAAATCTACCTTAAATAATTGTATATCTTTTAGGAATATAAGTCAATTAATTATGGAGGTAAAAGGGTTTTATCATTTATTTTCATATATAGGAATTAGAATTTTATATCCTGGTTGTAAGCTTTCCGAGCTCATTTTATTTAAATATTCTATATCATATATAAAGGACAATTTATTATTATAATTATATTTATCTGCTATTGTCCAATAGCTATCTCCCTTTTTTACGGTGTAAACTTCCATAGAAATATTTTCATTGTTATTTATTAAATCTAAATCCCTTCTTGTAATAATTCCTAAATTAAATATTAAAATAATTAATAGGAAAAATAAAATTTTTGGTTTATAAATATATATTTTTTTCATATCTTTCCTCCTAAAAAAAATAATAGTTCTAAACAACTGTATCAAACAGTTACATCAAATAATAGTTCTAAACATATGTTACAACTATTGTTCAAAAATGTCAATAATATTTTTCAAATGTTTTAAACAAGAGTTTGAAATAATTGTTTAATTATGTTATCATTATATTAATTAGAAAAGGAGGTAAACGAAATGTATGAAGATTTAAATCAGAGAGATTTAGAGATTATCTTTTTTATAAAGAGATTTGTTGAATCTAAAGGTTATCCACCTACAGTTAGAGAAATTTGTACTGGTTGCAATATTAAGTCAACATCTACTGTTTATTATGCATTGGAAAAATTAGAAAGTAAAAATTATATTAGAAAAGACGCTTCTAAGACAAGAGCTCTTGAAATAGTTCCACAAGATGATGATGATTTAATTTTAAAAAAGAAAACCGTCGATATTCCTGTACTGGGAAAAGTAACAGCAGGCGAACCTATACTTGCCGTTCAAAATATTGAGGATACAACTCCCCTTCCACTTGATTTTGTTTCTGATAAAGAAGTATTTATATTGAGAGTTTCAGGAGAGAGTATGATAAATGCAGGAATTCTTGATAATGATTATGTAATTATTGAAAAGACTTGTACAGCAAAAAATGGCGATAAAGTTTTAGCTTTAATCGATGATGAAGCTACTATAAAAACTTTTTATAAAGAGAAAGATGGTTATAGATTACAACCTGAAAATGATAATATGGAACCTTTATATTTCAAAGAAATTTCAATTCTAGGAAAAATTATAGGACTTTATAGAAAATTTATTTAATTTAATTATTTTGATCAAACTAATTAAAACCTTGCTACTTCATTAAGTTGCAAGGTTTATTAATTATATATTTAGGCTCTATAATATCTGTTGGGGAGTAAAATCACTAGCAGATATTTTTTTGCAAAAAAATATTGCACTTATACACACAAGATCCTAAACTTAAAACAAAAACCAAACTAATTAGGAGGTGCAT
>Ga0129315_1000194_pt1 | contig 65726 bp, 59 predicted proteins | sample Cm827metagenome_FD_94432 | JGI IMG/M metagenome (GOLD analysis project Ga0129315, IMG submission 94432) | Eastern black-and-white colobus group fecal microbial communities from Wisconsin, USA - Cm827 metagenome | ecosystem: Host-associated > Mammals > Digestive system > Large intestine > Fecal... | reverse complement strand
GATAAATGGCTATATGGGTTGGTATTGCAAAGATAGAATTAAATCAACACTCGGAGGACTTAGTCCTCTAGATTATAGAAGGAGTATAGGCATAGCGGTCTAAAAAAATGTCCGCATGCCCTATTTCGTACTCCCGCAATCTATTTACTATTAAACATACGGCTATCCATATATAACTATAACACATGAAAAACAGTTGCGTAAAAATACAATCATTGCACACTCGCATGATACAGGTCCATAAAATAAGAATCTGTACGCAATAGTTCTTCAAAAGTCCCTTGTCCCACGATCTTTCCTTCTCTAAAGAGAATAATTCTGTCAAAACCGGAAATGGAATTTAACCTATGTGCAATGGCAATGACTGTTTTGTCTTTCAATTTACTCATAACAGATTTCATTACATTTTCTTCGGTTAAATTATCCATTGCAGATGTTGCCTCATCCAAAATGACAAGTTCCGGATTTTCAAACCACAAGCGGGCCAATGCAAGTCTCTGTTTTTCTCCACCGGATAGACAAGTCCCTTTCTCACCAATCTCGGTGCTCAAGCCTTCTGCAAGATTCTCAACCAGATGAGATAGCTGCACTTCTCTCAATGCATCCCGTATTTGTTCTTCCGGCACCATTCTGTCAAATACCAGATTTTCTTTTATTGTTCCATCAAAAACAGGGGCATCCTGTGATAGGAAACTGACCCGGTCATACAGATTATCAAGACAGATTCCTCTTAACTCCATGTCTCCTAAGCGGACTTTTCCCTGACTGTATTTCAGTAATCCCAATAATATTTTAATCAGGGTCGATTTTCCGGAACCACTTTCTCCTACAAAAGCGATCTTTTCTCCCTTTTTTATGGACAGGCTCAAATCATCAATAATTTTTCGTTCCTCATATTGAAATGATAAATTCTTAATTGCTATTTCACCGATATCCATATGGATTGCATCGCCTTTTGTTAATTGAACATCATCCTTTAAATCCAGAAATTCTTCAAATCTCTTATAGGATGCCTTATCCAATTTATATTGAACATAAAGTACATTAAAAATTGCAATCGGCGTATAAGCATTTTCAATCAGTGTAATTAGTGCAACTACCGAACCCACTGTAAGATTTTGCGTTTTCCATGCGTAAAAAAGAATCCCGATATCCAGCATGGCCACAAGCAGGGCAAATATTGTAAAAAATGCCTCATGGATCATATTCATTTTTACTTTTGATGAAACAATATCCTCTTTGGCCTTATTCGTTTTCTTTATTTCATTCGGAAACTGTTTACTCATACGGAATACCGGCATTTCCATAAAGCCTCTGACCAGATAACGGTTGAACAGCTCTTCACTGTTCAAAATCTTTTCTTTTATCTTATACAAAAACTTTAGTAAAATATTGGTTATGATAAAAATGAGTATATAGCCTGCAAACAGGACATAGGTAACTTTTTTATCAATTTTCCAGATAAAGTATACACTAAAGACGATGGTCGGAATCAAGTCGCGAATCAACCACAGCCAGAAATGAAATACCACATTTCTTCCTGCTGATGAACCATTTTCAATCCTCTGAACCAGTTTCCCGGTACCTGTTTTCTGATATTCCGCATAATCAATGGTACTTATTTTTCTAAGTGACAAAAGCTTAAAATCCAGATAAATACCATGCTCCAGTTTCTTTTCCGGATAATTATCCAGATAGTTCATACCATAATTTATCAATAAAATAAACCCATATATGACAACTCCTGCAAATGTAAGTGTCCCATCAGCCAGTCCATCAATGACCTTCTGGAAATAGTCGGCCTTGTAATTAGCCATAAATGCATTAAATATACCCAGTCCAATGTAGATCAATACCCATATTCTGTTTTTCTTTAATACTTCTTTTATATAGCGCATAACTGTACTCCTTTATATTATATTTCAATCATCAGGTCAGTACAGCCAACGACTGCCAGCAAGTTTCTTTCACCTCAGCACAATCTGCCAACAGTTTACATCAACTGTACTGAGTAATTACCTCGGATCAATTTCATACGAATCTCACCTCTTTCATATAAGATATTTCGGTTACTATATACCAAAATTTCTTTTACTTTGTTTTATATGTAAGCCAAAAACAAACGGAACGTTGTTATTTATTCATGTTCTCAACTAAACTTGCAGCTTTTACGGTCATCTCCACCCACCCCGGTACAAAACCACTCCGTAATGCATTTTTTACAGATTTAAGATTCGACCAGGCACAACAATAAAACGGCACCTTTCCTCTATCCATTATCTCTATTGCCAAATTACTGGTTAAGGAAGAAGCAATCCCCTGCCTGCGATACTCTGGCAGAACATCAACTCCAATCTGCCACATATCATCACAATCTGCAGAACAGGCTGCAAGTCCGACCAGTTTTCCATTATCATAAGCGCCAACTCCAAGAACATCCAGTTGCTTTCGATCTTCACAAAGTGCATTGCTCCAGACCGGAAGATACAAATTTGCAAAATCCTTTTGTTCCAATACCTTAAGTTGATAGTTACACTCTCTTCTTTTCAAAGCATTAACATCCGGTAGAAAATACTCTGCCATAAAACAAACACGGTATCCGTTTTCTTTCATCCGTTCATCCAGCCAATGCATATTAGGAGTTTCAAAGCAATGATAAAACTCATATTTCCTCAGATAACTTTCAACAATTTCTCTATATTCATCTTTTACAGACGCAACTATATTATTTCCATATGAAACCAGATTGCAGGCAATAGGTTCTTTATAGTATTTTCTTGCTAATGGACCAATCCCAGACTTTACAAACACATTTGTGTCCATAAGAAAATCAGAAGCCTTAGCATTCGTATCGTAGGCCGATTGCTGCATTGCAATATCAAGTATCTCTTTATTTGTCATATTTTGATCCCCTCATAATTTGCCAGGCTTGAATTTCACGGCCTGTCTAATCACTTATTTGCATTATATTTTGTTCCTGTCAAAAAACACAAAACAGGTACTCTGATACTAATTTCACAGCAAATAGCGGTCATCAGATAAGCAAACAGCACCGGGCCGGTATACAAGACAATGGTTTTATTTCCAACAAAACCATATAATATATACTGAAACAAAACAACCCAGATAAAATGATAGATATAAAATAGGAATGACCTTTTATTCATATAATTGGAAATTTTACCTTCAAAGTTTAAATTTCTTTTTGCTAAGCCTATGAAAGCAATTATCATAATCCACTCTGATACACATTTTGTAATAAGGTTTAAAAATACCAATTCCACATCTGACCAAATAAAAAGATAAACGTTCAAAATAGTTGCTATCAGGCCAACACCAAGCAATAATAAACTATTCTTCTCTGCTTTATCGACTACTTCTTCATCAGCAAGTACATAATATCCTATCAGGAATAGATAGGTATATTCCACAAAGCTTTTTCCACCTATGGAAAGCAGTTCACTTAGCAGTGGGAGGGGTAAACCCAATACCAAAGCCATTTTGAACGGAATCGTTTTCCTCAACTTAACAGGGATCTTATTCAACAGTGTAATTATCCAAACCCCTGCCATCGAAATAATCATCAGATATAACAAAAACCAAAACTGTCCAAGTGAAAAGCCGCCATCTGCCCCGGTCCAATCTGTCAATTTTGTAAAAAACACAACGTAATGCGCCAAAAATCCACCCTGATAAGAACCATGAAAGCTGTCTGCCAAATACGTCATAACAGGCATGAAAAAGATGGTTCCAAACAAAAGTGGAACCAGTAACCTATGTACTCTCTCAATCAGATACTCTTTTTTTGTCCTCTTTTGTAATGCAAATTTTGTACTTATACCTGCTAACACAAACAACAGCGGCATAAAATAAGGACTGAAAAAGACAATAATACTGCTAATTGCCCGATTCCCTTCAAAAAAAATATAGTTCGGTTCACCCCATGTATTCCATGCCTGTGCTGCATGATATGGTATAAGTATCAAAAGTATAAGCCATCTTAAATTATCAATGTAATGCTTCCGCATATTTAAAGTCATATCTTCTCACCTAACGAACAAATTCAATTCTTTTTATTTCCATCGTGTTTTCTGCCATAGCACCTGCAATTCTATCCATAACGATTCTCATCCTTATTTACCATAAATATCACCATACAACCATACGTATCCATTAATATAGGCTTCTACTTCCTGTAGATGTGCGTTTTTTCAAAAAAATATGTGCCAAATTTGTGCGTTTCTTCAAAATTATAGCAGTTGGAATATACCAGTGGAATGATTTCTTTTATTTCCAAGGTCTTTCTTTACCAAGCCATCCCTTTGCCTCCCAATATGTAACATCCTTTGGATTTGAAATCATCTTCTGCATGAAACGCATTATCCAAAACATTCCCTTGATTTTAATCCCTGGTTTCACATTTTCCGAACGGTTCCTGATTTTCTTTGCAATTTCTAAGATTGCTTTATCAATTTTTCTCTTTTTCTTTTCACTGACACCGTTCCAATTAACGGCAGCAACACTAACCCCATACTGATATATCCTGGCCACTCCCCAGAAAAGCAGGCTATCCAGCATATCTTTGTTCGTCGATTTCATGCCTGCCCCAGCCGCTGTCGATATGCATACGCCCTGCTTTTTAAACATCGATTCTTCCGGACAATGCACCATCCATCTGTATCCGTAATGATCTAAAAAGGCCTTCATGGATCCCGTCGCATGGTATACATAAACCGGACTTGCTAAGATAATCACATCTGCTTCATCGATTGCAGCAGTTAATGGTTTTAGTTTTTCATAATGGGGACATTTCTTCTCCGATTCCAGAATACATCTTGTACATCCAACACAAAATTCACCAAAATCTCTTGGAAGAAAGAATTCTTTTATCTCGCCATCTAATTTTTCTGCTAACATATGTGCAATGTGATAGGTTGAGCCTTTATGGCTTTGACCATGTATAATTACTATCTTCATGTTATCTCCATTCTGATGCTTTCCTTTCTTACCTGTATAAACGCCGCCTGACTTTACTTCCAATTGCCTGTTTATACGCATGTTCCATCATCATTAAAATGTTTTTTCAAAGCTTTCTCTGTCGGGTAAATTGATGCAATCATAATAATACATTGAATTGTTACCAGAATTCCCCCTGCGATTCCAATCGTATTCTTATCACTATGGTATAACGGAATATGTATCAAAACAGACGGGATCATCATTAACCATCCTATTTTCCACCAAAGTTTTCCGCAATAGTCGTGAGCAAATTTCCATGTATCCATATTTTTCATTGAACGAGTTGTTCTATATCCATACATACCATTTATATGTTTTGGACAATGTTTCCACATCATTCTTCCAACAACAATCATAACAATTGGAATTAATAGATCACATATTAACATAAACCACCAAAACCACATAGCATCCGCCTCCACCACTTCCGCTTTAATCATTAATTTATCGGTATGTGTTATTTATAAATGCCATTCCTTTTACGGAATCGCATACTGATAAATAATTTCAACTCAAACACAGTCTCATCTGATGCCACTGTACATTTCCATGTATGGATTTATCCGACACTCCTTCATCAACAAAACCATATTTTCCGTAATAAGAAATCAGTTTTTCTTTGCAGGTAAGTACCAGTCCCTTGCATCCCTGCATTCTGGCATCCTCAATAGCACGACAGATCAATTCTCCGGCATATCCCTGTCTGCGGTAATCCGGCAGCGTATTGACACCAAAAATCATCTGCCACGCACCATTTTCATTATGCATAGCCGCATTCTCATACATTTCGTCCGTTAAATCGGGTTCATCTGTTACAAATCCATCTACAAAAGCAATCAGCTTTTCGCCCTCATACATGAGCCAAAAATGATTTCCATAATATCGGATTCTATCAATAAATTCCTTTTCTGTTGCTGCTTCCGCAGGAGGAAAGCATTCTGCCTCAACTGCCGCAATCACAGCAAGATCCTCCATTGTTGCATATTTTATTCTCATAATGTATTTCTCCACTAAAAGGTTCTTCTAAAATGAGAAGTTGTCATATTACATCCCTAATGTTTTTAAATGCTTATATTAAGTTCAATAATGCCTGCACTTGTTCGTAAGCAAGTCTTCATCTCTTATCACCTGAGTATCTCCTTCCTCAAAACCGCATCCGCCATTTCTTCTCCCCTGCCCTTTATCTGCATACAATCCAAATATATTTGCAGCGGGGATACTACTGCTGAATCATCAATCACCCTGTAATTCTTGATATAGGAATCATTTTCTAATGAAAAAATAACCACATTTGAACCACTGTTTACTTCTTTCATATCCAAATATCTGATTGCTTCCTGAATATCCTCCGGCGCTATATAAACATGTACCTTATTATAACGCACCACCGGCGTATAGCGCACTCCTCCGGACAATCCGGTAAGAAATGAATCAATCCCCATATCTATCTTTAATTTTTTTAATCGCTCCTCAATAACAGATATATTATCTAAACTATAGCAAGCATAGGATGTTATTTCTTTTTTACCATAATCCTTGCTCCATTCCAACAAGAGTGATTCCGGATCAATAACCTTATAACCATCCGGCATTCCATACTTTCTTCTCATTAAACCAGAAGTTATCTTTGTTAAATGCCTGAGACGAATTCTTGTATCAGACTATTTATCAACTCCGGGTTATCTGTATTAGAATTATGCCCGGCTCCTTCAATCCATTTCAAAGGAATCCGGGTCTTTCGATGCCATGCTTTATTATACCGTATACACGAGCCGGCACGATCTTGTGTGCCGCATATCAACAAAGCCGGACACTTAAGCTCGTACGCCAGATTCTTTTCCATTGCCTCTGCCAAAATACGATAACCATGTCCGGCAATTTGTGCATAACGCTTTTGGTTGCCGTTATAGACCAACATCATTTCACGCATCAATTTTCTTCCATAATCTGAAGCTGCAACACCCTCACTCCCCTGTTTCAAAAGCAATTTCCATGGATAGTGAGCATATACCGACTCCATTTTTTTCAGAAGCCAAAGTTCAACTGCCGTAACATATTCTCTTTGCAACGGTGCAGAATCAATGGAAATAAATCCTGCCAGTTGATTCGGATAAAGATGTGCATAGGCCTGTCCCAAGTATCCGCCCATTGACTGACCAACGATGACCGGTTTTGCGATTTCTTCCTTCTCAAGAATACCATTCAGCCATTTTGCCTTGTCAAACAGGTCAAAATCAAACCGAAACGGCCACGAAGATGCATGAGCTGGTGCATCCCACACAATAATGTTATATTTTCCCTCAAAGCATTCCACTTGTTTATCAAATAATCTATGATCAGCAGTCAATCCTGGCAGAAAAATAAGCGTGATCGCATCCATGCTTAGAATGCTTGACCAATAGTGAATCGTTCCACAAAGAGTTTGATATGTATTTTCCCTCAATGAATTCATCCCTCCGAATCAGAATTTATCGTCGTATCAAAATGCCTTTCAGATTCTTGAAGATTTTTTGTAACCATTTTCCCTTTCTTTCCTGAACACACCGTTTATCAGATCAGCAAAATATTCTCCAATCTTTTTCCTGTCCAATAATCTTTAGTATAAAGAATCAGGACACTCCCAACAAGGAATGTCCCGTCTTAATCATTTACAATATTTTATCAGTATCCATTCATCCACACTACTTCACAACTCTCACACGGAATACCCCATCTATTGCCTGCAGTTTCTTAAGAATTTCTTCTGTTGCAGGGCTTTCGATGTCGAACATGGAGTAAGCAACCTCGCCTTTGGACTTGTTAATCATGTTGGCAATGTTGATTCCTGCATCTCCGAAGCATGCGGAGAATTTCGTAATCATGTTGGCAATATTCTTATGGAAAATGGCAACCCGGCCTGCGGTCTCGCAGACACCCATATCACAGTTCGGATAGTTCACGGAATTCTGGATGTTACCGTTGTTTAAGTATTCCATCATTTCCTTAACAGCCATCTTCGCGCAGTTATCTTCAGATTCCTCGGTAGAAGCACCCAGGTGAGGAATGACGATACATCCCTCCTGTCCTGCAGTTGTCGGATTCGGGAAGTCGGAAACATACTTACGGATCCTGCCGTCCTTGATTCCATCCAGGATATCCTGTTCATTGCAGAGCAGATCTCTCGCAAAGTTCAGAATGATAACGCCATCCTTCATCTTGGAGATGGCATCGGCATTGATCATTCCCCTGGTAGAATCCAGTAACGGTACATGAATGGTAATGATGTCACAATTGGAATAAATATCCTCTACATTCAGTACATGTTTGACATCACGGCTTAAGTTCCATGCAGCATTTACAGACACATACGGATCATAACCGTATACTTCCATACCCAGATGCTTCGCAACGTTTGCAACCTTTACACCAATGGCTCCAAGTCCGATGATACCTAACTTCTTGCCCTGGATTTCTGTACCTGCAAATTTCTTCTTTTCCTTTTCGGCAGCCTTTGCTATATCCGGATTATCCTTATCGGATAAAACATAGTTTACACCGCCTAAAATATCACGACTTGCAAGCAGCATACCTGCAATGACAAGCTCCTTAACACCGTTCGCATTCGCACCCGGTGTATTGAATACAACAATTCCTTCCTGTGCACAGCGGTCTAACGGAATGTTATTGGTTCCGGCACCTGCTCTTGCGATACAAAGAAGCTTTTCGTCAAACTGCATATCATGCATGACTGCGGAACGAACCAGAATACCTTCTGCATGATTCACTTCATCGGTCTTTTCAAAATCACTGGTAAAATCATTCAATCCAACCTGTGCGATCGGATTTAAGCAATAATAATTAAACATGGCTCTCTCCCCAATCTTATAAGTTTTTCGCTTCAAAATCCTTCATAAATTCTACAAGCTTCTCAACACCCTCAATCGGCATCGCATTATAGATACTTGCACGCATACCGCCAACGGTACGGTGTCCCTTTAAGTTCTCGAAGCCTGCTTCCTTAGCTTCCTTTACGAACCTGGCATCGAGCTCCTCGGAACCGGTTACGAAGGGGACGTTCATCAAAGAACGGTCTTCCTTACGGACAGTTCCCTTGAACAGCTTGCTTTCATCCAGATAATCATAGAGAATCTTCGCTTTCTTCTCATTGATCTCCTTCATCTTCTCAAGTCCGCCCATCTTCTTCAGCCACTTGAATACCTTACCACAAATATAAATTCCGTAAGCCGGAGGAGTGTTGTATAAGGAATCATTATCTGCATGAATCTTATATTTCAACATCGTCGGTGTTCCCGGTAAGGTATCTTCGGTAATCAGATCCTCACGAATAATCACGATAACCACACCGGCCGGTCCGATATTCTTCTGCACACCACCATAAATGACACCATACCTGGTAACATCTACCGGCTCAGACAGGAAACAGGAAGATACATCCGCAACAAGGGTATGTCCCTTGGTATTCGGAAGGGTCTTATACTTTGTTCCGTAAATGGTGTTGTTTTCACAAATATATACATAATCCACATCATCAGGGATCGGAAGATCCGAACAATCCGGTATGTAGGAAAAGGTCTTATCTGCAGAGGATGCTACTTCAATTGCCTCTCCATAAATCTTAGCTTCCTGATATGCCTTCTTAGCCCACTGACCGGTAACGATGTAAGCTGCCTTACGATTCTTCATGAGGTTCATGGGAATCATGGCGAACTGCTGGCTTGCACCCCCCTGAAGGAACAGTACCTTATAATTATCCGGAATATTCATCAGTTCACGCAAATCCTTCTCTGCTTCCTTGATGATATGATCATAGGTCTTAGATCGATGGCTCATTTCCATCACGGACATACCACTTCCCTGATAATCTAACATCTCATCTGCAGCTTCTTTCAGTACTTCTTCAGGTAAAACTGCGGGACCTGCTGAAAAGTTATACACTCTGGACACTTTCTTCTCCTCCTGCTCATGCGAAATCTGAATAAATCTATCAAAAATTAATTTTATACTCTTATTTCCCATTCGTCAACCGCTTTAGCAATTTACTTTAATAAAACATTACACAGGGTGTTCCGATTTCCACCATATCATAAAGCTCTGCGACCTGATCCGTCGGTGTATTTACACAGCCATGAGACCCATTCGTCTTATAAATTTCACCGCCAAAATTCTTTCTCCAGGAAGCATCGTGAATGCCGATCGCTTTATAAACCGGAATCCAGTATTTCACGGGAGTCGCATAATCCGCGCCACGCAATATCCTGTTCCGCTGCTTGTTATAAACATAGTTGGTTCCGGACGGTGTTCCACGTCCAAGGCTCGTATTTCCGGTCACTACATCGGTTTCAATTTTTAAAACACCATCCACATAATAATACATTTTCTGTTCGGTCATATCGACCTCAATATAAGTAGGTCCAATGTCATTCTTCCCCTGATATAGTGCTTTTTGCAGGTATTCCGGTTCATGCCGTTCTGTCCTTTTCTCACAAAAAGCCTGATAGAGGTATTCCTTTTCGGTATCCCGGTCGATCAGGTTTCCGTAAATTCCACCCTCAACGATCACCTTTTCCCCACGGGTAGCCCTGAATTCACGGACAGCGCCAACGGTATCGTATTCATCTGCCAGCTGATCAATAAAAGCATCGGTCTTCTCCCTGTCTGCGATGAGATCTCCGTTTTCATCAAGCAGAAAACTGCCATCCTCATCCAGTTTCATAAAGTTACAGGTAACAGAAGTATCCACCTTCACTTCATCCTCTCCCATTACATACACAATGCCGCATTCCTGAAAAGCACGTATCTTTTCATACAGTGCAATATCCTTTTGCATCTGCTCCGTAAGGGGAAGATCCTCATAGCATCCTGCAGCCTCCAGATCCAGTTCTCCCTGAAAGCTGTCAAACGCTCTTGTAATATATTCTTTTGTCTTCCCTTCGTTTAACACATGAGATCTTTCATTTAACAGATAATACCCCTGAGGGCCTTTGCAGAGCTTTACTCTGCGGTTTTCCGGACGGATTCCGGTAAAGAATGGGAGCTTGGCTACTTTTTCTTCAAATGTCTCTACCTGATAAGAAACCACCGGAAGGATTTCATGATTATTCTTTTCTCCCAGCATATTGTCAATCCATAGAAGCGGACTTTGCTTCTCATAAAAAGCCTTAAGCCCCGGGAGATAATCCATTAAAAGAGAAACCTCCTGTGCCGAAATCATATAGCTCTTACCATCACTGTCTATAATGGTAAGTCCCGGATAGGAGGATTCTTCCTGTAATTCCTCATTGACCTCATCCAGGGTTTTACCAGTACAGTAGACACCATTAATCCATGTATTGTAGGAAAAGCCATCCCTGTAATAAAATGCCAGTCCCAGATACATGCACAAAACCGATATGATAATAACCAGAATTCCAATTCCGAATCCCTTAGCCAATGCCTTATTCATGCAGTATACTCCCTAAAAATAAGGACCTTCCTGTAAAATATTCCGGAAAGTCCCCACTTAGAACTTCTTTTGTTAACTCCTGCTGAAAGCTTCACAGCTCCACCACAGTAACAGGTCAGCCATGCTCATTCATAAGCTGCCGGATTGTACAGATTGGCTGACAAAAATACGTGTTTTCCGGCAACCTACTTCATGTCGGATGCGTCAAATGCCTCGCTGATCGGTGCTCCGGCAGGAACCATCGGGAATACCTTGTCATCCTCCGGAATAATGCATTCAATCAGAACCGGTCTCTTTAAATCAATGGCCTTCTGAATAGCAGCATCCACTTCTTCCTTCTTCGATACCCGGATTGCTTCACAGCCAAGCCCCTTCGCAACCATACAGTAATCTACCTGCTCACTTAACACAGTCTGGGAATAACGCTTACCATAAAAGAGCGTCTGCCACTGACGTACCATACCAAGCACATGATTGTTGATCACCACTTCAATAATCGGGATATTATAATGACTTGCCGTTGCAAGCTCATTCATATTCATACGGAAGCAGCCATCACCTGCAATATTAATGCAGATCTTATCCGGCTGTCCAAGCTGTGCTCCAATACAGGCGCCAAGGCCATATCCCATCGTTCCAAGTCCACCGGAGGAAAGGAAGGTTCTCGGCATGGTATAGGTATAATACTGGGATGCCCACATCTGATGCTGTCCGACATCTGTTGTAATAATGGCCTCACCCTTGGTAATACGGTCAATTTCCTGCATGATGTACGGACAGGATAATTCTGAAGGATCATAGGAAAGCGGATACTTTTCTTTCAGTTCCTCAATATGTGCCATCCATTCGGTATGCTGCTGTTTGGGCAGCTTTTCATTGATTTTTGTCAGAATTTCCTTAAGATCACCGACTACGGAAGCGGTTGTTTTAATATTCTTATCAATTTCTGCAGCATCAATATCAATATGTAAAATCTTTGCCCCGGAAGCAAACTTTGCTGCATTTCCAACGACACGGTCCGAAAAGCGCGCTCCCAGTGCTATCAGAAGATCACATTCACTGACACCAAAATTCGATGCTTTCGTTCCATGCATACCAATCATACCGGTATATTTCGGATCATGTCCATCCATGACCCCCTTTCCCATCAGGGTATCACATACAGGAGTATCCAGAATTTCTGCAAGCTCACGTACTTCCTTATAAGCTTCGGAAATCACGGCACCACCACCGACATAGATAAACGGTCTCTGTGCTGCCTTCATTAAGGTAATCGCCTGATCAATATCTGCATCGGTATATTTACAGGGATTCTTAAAAGGAAGAGGCTCCCTCTTTTCATATTCGCAGGTGTTGGCGGTTACATCCTTGGTAATATCTACAAGCACCGGTCCCGGTCTTCCTTCCCTGGCAATCCGGAAGGCCTTACGGATTGTATCAGCCAGTTTCGTAACATCCTTTACAATATAGCCATGCTTCGTGATCGGCATAGTCACACCGGCAATATCCACCTCCTGGAAGGTATCCTTGCCAAGTAAAGGAAGGTTTACGTTACAGGTAATGGCAACGACCGGTACAGAATCCATATAAGCGGTTGCAATACCGGTTACAAGGTTGGTAGCTCCCGGTCCGCTTGTTGCAAGACACACGCCGACTCTTCCGGTCGCTCTTGCATAACCGTCTGCGGCATGGGCCGCACCCTGCTCATGGGAGGTCAGTATATGACGGATTTCATCAGAATGCTTATATAAAGCATCATACACATTCAGAATGGTTCCGCCCGGATAACCAAATACCGTATCTACTCCCTGTTCCTTTAAACATTCAACAACAATTTCAGCTCCCGTCAACTGCATGGAAGTCTCCTCCTTATATCAGAATAAATTCTTCAAAACCCTCGATATGATCTCGCAATCTGTATTTCTTATCTCTATTTTTTAGGTACCTCTAAGATTGCTCCACGGTTTCCGCTGGTTACCAGTTCACGGTATCTGGAAAGATACCCTGTGGTTACCCTGGGTTCTCTTGGCTGCCACTTTGCTCTTCGCTTAGCTAATTCTTCGTCCGATACCTTCATGTTGAGAGTATTTTCCGGAATATTGATACTGATGATATCTCCCTCTTCCACAAGGGCTATCGGTCCACCAACAGCTGCTTCCGGAGAAACATGTCCGATGGATGCACCACGGGATGCACCGGAGAATCGTCCGTCTGTGATTAATGCTACGGAGGATCCAAGTCCCATTCCTGCGATGGCAGAGGTCGGATTCAGCATTTCACGCATACCGGGACCGCCCTTCGGTCCTTCGTAACGGATTACAACGACATCACCTGCTACGATCTTACCGCCTTTAATGGCCGCAATTGCATCCTCTTCACAATCAAAGACTCTTGCCGGTCCTTCGTGTACCATCATTTCAGGTACAACTGCAGAACGCTTTACCACACCGGAATCCGGTGCGAGATTTCCCTTTAATACAGCGATACCACCGGTTGCAGAATACGGATTGTCAATCGGCCGGATAACTTCCGGATTCCGGTTTTCTGCATTGGCAATATTCTCGCCTACGGTCTTGCCGGTTACCGTAAGAAGATCGGTATAAAGGAGATCCTTCTTCGTCAATTCCTTCATTACCGCATATACACCACCGGCCTCATTCAAGTCTTCCATATAGGTCGGACCTGCAGGTGCCAGATGACAGAGGTTCGGTGTCTTCGCAGATAATTCATTGGCAATATCCAGGTTTAATTCCACGCCTGCTTCATGTGCAATTGCAGGAAGATGAAGCATGGAGTTCGTGGAACATCCCAGTGCCATATCTACGGTAAGGGCATTCATAAAGGCCTTTTCGGTCATAATGTCTCTCGGACAGATGTTGTTTTTAACAAGCTCCATGATCTGCATTCCGGCATGCTTTGCAAGACGAATTCTTTCAGAATATACTGCAGGAATCGTACCATTTCCGCGAAGCCCCATACCCAGCGCTTCCGTCAGGCAGTTCATGGAGTTTGCGGTATACATTCCGGAGCAGGATCCACAGGTCGGGCAGACCTTTTCTTCAAACTCAGAAAGCTCGTCCATGGTCATCGTTCCGGCAGCAACGCTTCCAACTGCCTCAAACATCGAGGATAAGCTTCTCTTACAGCCATGTACATGTCCGGCAAGCATCGGTCCACCGGATACAAAAATGGTCGGAATATTGACTCTGGCAGCAGCCATTAAAAGTCCCGGTACATTCTTATCACAGTTCGGGATGCAGACCAGTCCGTCAAACCCATGTGCCATTGCCATACACTCTGTAGAATCGGCAATCAGATCTCTCGTTACCAGAGAGTACTTCATTCCGATATGTCCCATGGCAATTCCGTCACATACTGCAATGGCCGGAAATACCACCGGTGTTCCACCCGCCATGGCAACACCCATTTTTACTGCTTCCGTAATCTTATCCAGATTCATATGCCCCGGTACAATTTCATTATAGGAATTCACAATACCAATTAAGGGACGGCGGCGTTCCTCCTCCGTATAGCCCAATGCATTAAACAGACTTCTGTGGGGAGCCTGTGCGGTTCCTGTCTTAACAGAATCACTTCTCATCTTTTATCCTCCTAAACCAATCATATTATCTGTCTCAGTAATCCTTCATCCGTAACTGTTCAGTACCTTCACAGTTACGATGCAAAATCCATTCCAAATCGGCTTCGCGGATGGGATTTTGCATTACTGAATCATTTTCTTACGGTCTTGGCAGTAAATGCTTCGACCTGTACTGAATAGTTACCTTCATCCATACTCATTCGCAGATTGCCGGAATGTATGGAAATGACGGAACTGTTATCTATTCTATTTCTGCTGCAAGGAGATCTCCCATCTTTGTACAGCCTACCAGAGTACATCCCTCTGACATAATATCAGAGGTACGATATCCCTTTTTCAGGATCTCTTTAACCGCCTTTTCCATGGCATCGGCTTCCCGATCAAGGTCAAAGGTAAAACGAAGCATCATGGCCGCGGATAAAACCGTTGCAATCGGATTTGCGATGTCCTTTCCCGCAATATCCGGTGCAGAGCCGTGGCTCGGTTCATAAAGGCCAAACTTCGTATCATTTAAGGATGCGGAAGACAGCATTCCGATGGAACCGGTTACCATACTTGCTTCATCGGACAAAATATCTCCGAACATGTTCTCGGTAAGGATCACATCAAACTGTGCCGGATCCTTCACAAGCTGCATCGCACAGTTATCTACCAGCATATGTTCCAAAGCAACCTCAGGGTAATCCTTTGCAACCTCTTCTACCACCTTGCGCCACAATCTGGAAGAATCCAGTACATTTGCCTTATCAACACTGGTTACCTTCTTTCTTCTCTTCATTGCAATGTCAAAGCCCTTAATTGCAATCCGGCGGATTTCATTTTCATCATAGGTCAATGTGTCTACCGCTTTACGGATACCGTTTTCTTCAGTGGTGTGACGTTCTCCAAAATAAAGACCGCCGGTCAGCTCTCTCATAATCATCATATCAAATCCGGCATCACTGATTTCCTTCTTTAACGGACATGCATCTGAAAGCTCCGGATAAAGAAGAGCCGGACGTAAATTAGCAAACAGATTCAGGGACTTACGAAGCTTTAAAAGTCCTGCTTCCGGTCTTAACTCCGGCGCCAGCTTATACCAGGGAGAGGTTGTTGTATTTCCTCCGATGGAGCCCATCAGTACGGCATCGGAAGCTTTCGCTGCCGCAACAGCCTCATCCGTAAGTGGAACGCCACAGGCATCAATCGAGGCACCTCCCATTAAAACATCCGTATACACAATCTCATGTCCATAGCATTGGGCCACGCGGTTCAATACCTTCTGTGCCTGGGTAACAATTTCCGGTCCAATTCCATCACCTTTGATGCAAGCGATATTCAATTTCATAACACACTCTCCTCATATAATATTTTCTCGTAATTATTCAAAAATGATCTACGGGATCATTTTTGAATATACATGGTGACAAAAAAAGTGAGGCGCTGCCGCGCCTCACTCTTTATTTATTCTGCATCAGCTTTTTCGATCTGAGTAATTGCAGATTTCTGCATGGGGATACGGCAGTTCTTGTTATTACCAAATTCCACGATGACTGTGTCGTCCGTAATGTCAATGACAATCCCATAAAAACCACTTGTTGTCAGTACGCAGTCCCCGCATTCCAGTGTGGAGAGCATTGTCTGATGTTTCTTCTGTTCCTTCTTCTGTGGACGAATCATAAAGAAATACATAAATCCAATTATAATCACGAACCATGCGATCAAAGGAATGATTGCTGCAATACCGGTAGCGCCTTCTGCTGCAGCACCTGTTGCTGTCAATAAAATACCCATTGTTGTTCCTCCATAAATTTACTTGTTTATACATCATACACGGTTTGACCCATACCGTCAAGTTTCCGCTTCTTATATGTCTTAAATTCTCCCCTGTCAAGTGCGTCCCGGATCTCCTCCATCATCGTATTGTAGAAATACAGATTATGAAGCACACAAAGACGCATACCGAGCATTTCCTTCGCCTTTAAAAGATGGCGGATATAAGCCCTTGAATATCTCCTGCAGGCAGGACACTGACATTCTTCTTCAATCGGACGGGAATCCAGTTCATACTTTGCATTAAAGAGGTTGATCTTGCCCTGATTCGTATAAAGATGTCCGTGACGGCCATTTCTCGTCGGATATACGCAGTCAAAAAAGTCTACACCACGGTCTACACCCTCCAGAATGTTGGCCGGGGTTCCGACTCCCATCAGATAGGTTGGCTTATTCACCGGTAAATATGGAACAGTTTCTTCAAGAATATGATACATCTCTTCATGTGTCTCGCCGACTGCCAGTCCCCCGATTGCATAACCATCCAGATCAAGCTCTGCAATCCGCCTGGCATGTTCCACACGGATATCACTGAACACGGCTCCCTGATTGATTCCAAACAGCATCTGTTGCTTATTAATGGTATCCTCCAGACTGTTTAACCGCTGCATTTCTTTCTGGCATCTTACAAGCCATCTTGTCGTCCGGTCAACGGAATTCTGTACATAGGTCCGGTCAGCACGGCTCGATGGACATTCATCGAATGCCATGGCAATCGTGGAAGCCAGATTGGACTGGATCTGCATACTCTCTTCCGGTCCCATAAAAATCTTATGTCCGTCAATGTGGGACTGGAAATAAACACCCTCTTCTTTAATCTTACGTAAGGAAGCTAAAGAAAACACCTGAAAGCCGCCGGAATCCGTAAGGATTGGTTTGTTCCACGACATAAACTTATGGAGTCCTCCAAGCTGCTTAATCACCTGATCTCCCGGACGCACATGCAGATGATACGTGTTCGACAGTTCCACCTGCGTCTTAATTCCTTCCAGATCTTCCGTGGAAACAGCGCCTTTAATAGCTGCCACGGTTCCGACATTCATAAAAACCGGAGTCTGGATCACCCCATGCGGAGTCGTAAATTCTCCGCGCTTGGCTCTTCCCTCCTGTTTAAGTAAACGATACATAATTTTTAAAACCTTCCTGTTTTATATCTAATTAAATTAGGTAATGCTACTGAACAGTTACATTACAGATATTGATCCCAGAACTCTTCAAGGCACAGTCCCTGCTCCATAATAATGGCTGCCGCATCCTTTCCGACATACCGGAAATGCCACGGTTCATATTCAATACTGGTGATGTACTCTTTGCCCTTAGGATAACGCAGGATAAATCCATATTCACTGCAATGCTCCGACAACCAGATTCCGGCATCCGTATTCCCGAATCCTTCATCCAGAAGCTGATAAGTGTCACACACAATATCAATTGCCAGTCCCACCTGATGCTCGCTTGCTCCCGGCAGCGTAACCGCCTGGGATGCAACCTTATATGCATCCAGATAAGACATTCCTTTATTCATATAATTCACAATTTTACGATCAAATAACAATTCCTGATACTTAAGATCACGGTAAGGGGAACAGATAGCCAGATTCACACCATCCTTCTTGGCATCCTGCATCATGGATAACAGTTCTTCAATGATCCTCTCATCACACTTCATGGTTCCCTTCATCGTCTTGATATTACCAAGGGTAAAGGTGTAATCCTCCGGAATCGGATGCTGCTTGTTAATCAGCATGATCTTCCAGTCCTTCGCATCAAATTTGATCTCTTCGGCCTGCTCCTTTGCTATATCTGCTGTTTCCTTCTGCTCTTCCGTCTTCATAAGAAGATCCTGATTTTCATTTAAGATATCATCCACGGAATACTTATCCGTCTGCTCCAGATTATGATAATCCGTATCGTCAAAGCCTTCGGCTTCCTGTAAGAGCTCTTCCGTTGTAAACTCCTGACTTTCTGTTTCCATCCCACGTGCAGGGGTGATACCCGGTTCATCTTCCGCAGGAAGAAGCGGCTCTTCTTCTGAAATAAATCCCCTGTCCATATAAAACACCGGATAAGCAAAGCTGTTCCCTGTAAAAAAACAGCATAGAATGAATAATACACAGGCAAACCGCTTTCCGCCTGTACGGCAATACTCCGCGATCCGGAAAATCAACAGGGAAAACACCAGACCGATCATTGCCAGAATACGGAAAAATGCATTCTTATGACCTATTTTTATAAAAAAGTCTCTTGTTCTTTCCCGTAAATTTTTTTTCATTATTTTTTCCTCTTCTTTGGTATACATAATTATTTTACATACAACCTGATTTTTTTACAATAGAAACTTGTCAGTTATTCTGTTTTTTTATATACTGTATCTGTTTAAATATGAAAATTCTACAGAAATCATACAGAAAAGATGAGGATAATACCTATGGCAGGATCAACTTTCGGAACTTTATTTTCGATTACTACCTTCGGGGAATCCCACGGTGAAGCACTTGGCGTTGTCATTGACGGATGTCCCGCAGGATTAACCCTTACCCCTTTGGATATCCAGGCATTCTTAGACCGGCGTAAGCCCGGACAGAGTGCCATTTCCACTCCACGCAAGGAAGCAGATGCCGTTCAGATTCTTTCCGGCGTCTTTGAAGGAAGGACGACCGGTACACCGATTGCACTTCTCGTCCCCAATACCTCCCAGCGTTCTTCGGATTACAGCCAGATTGCCAACTGCTACCGCCCCGGGCATGCGGATTATACCTATGATACGAAGTATGGCTTCCGCGACTACCGTGGCGGTGGCCGTTCTTCCGGGCGTGAAACCATCGGACGTGTAGCTGCGGGTGCGATTGCCTCCAAAATATTAAATGAGATGGGAATTCATATTCTTGCCTACACACGATCCATCGGACCTGTCACCATTTCCACAGATCAGTTCAACGAAGAAGCCATCCGGAATACCGCGACCTGTATGCCGGATTATTCTGCTGATGAGCAGGCACTTACCTATTTACAGGAATGCATGCACCGTCAGGACTCTGTAGGAGGCGTCATCGAATGTCAGGTTACCGGAGTTCCCGCCGGAATCGGTGATCCTGTTTTTGAAAAGCTCGATGCAAATCTTTCCAAAGCGGTCATGTCAATCGGTGCTGTGAAAGCCGTAGAAATCGGGGATGGAATTTCTGTTTCAAAAAGCTGTGGTTCCGAAAACAATGACCACTTTGAAATCCGTGACGGCAGAATTGTTAAAAAAACAAATCACGCCGGCGGTATTCTCGGTGGAATCAGTGACGGCTCCACCATCATACTGCGTGCCCATGTAAAACCGACTCCCTCGATCTTTTCCGAGCAGGATACGGTAAATAATCAGAAGGAAGAAATAAAAATAGCAATCCGCGGACGCCATGACCCGGTGATTGTTCCCCGTGCGGTTGTCGTGGTAGAATCCATGATTGCCATCACCTTATTAGATGAAATGATGAAAAATATGAGCTCCCGCCTCAATGACCTGAAAACCTTTTACGCCATTTTAAAAGACGAGAGCTGCTGATAGTTCTTACTTTATATTCTGTTTATGAAATTCATATACTATTCCGGAAGCTTATAAAAAATGATGCAGTTCGGGCGGTCTACCTTGATCTCCTTCCCGTTCATAACCAACGTCCTATCCTTTACATTCACAGTAAAGAACGTCATGGTATCCGATTCATGATTTAACGATACCAGATGCCGGTTATCCGGGAACAGGGCTGCATCCTTCGGATAATCCCCACTGACCGGCAGACAGAAAATCTTGGTCAGCATTCCCGTTTTATGATCAATCGAATAAAGAATGACGCTGTTGTCTCCTGCATTGGAGCTTACCATATATTTAAAGTCTTCAGAAAGATTTAAACCGCTTGCTGCCGTTCCTCCTGCATGATATTCATTCACGGTTGAAATATTCTGGATCTTATCAAAAACCGGAAGGTCATGTTCATCCAGATAATAATGATAAACATCAATATAATTCTTAAGTTCATGTACAATATAAAGGAATCTTCCGTCCTTGCTGAACTTCATATGTCTCGGTGCTGATTCCTGTTCACTGCGGATGATATCCACCTGACGAAGCTTTCCGGTATAATGATTCAACTCATATACCACGATATGATCCAGTCCCAGATCTGCAGCACATAAGAACCGGTTATCCCTCGTCATCTTCACGCAGTTGATGTGGGGACGGAAATTGCGCTCTGCAATACTGCCAAGTCCCTTATGGAAAATCTCCTCAGTAATCTCTCCGATCGAACCATCCTCCTCCACACGGAGTACCGTAAGCTTCGCATCATGGTAACCTGCCACAAAAAGGAACCTGTCCTCATAATCGGTAGAAAGGTAACATCCTCTCATTCCGTTAATGGATGCACGGTTGATTACCTTAAGGCTTCCATCCTTCTGAATCTCATAAGATTCTACTCCAAAATCGGTGATTGAATACAGATGCTTCTGGTTATGCGAAATCGTCACATAAGAAGAATTCGTAATCTCCACCTGATCCTTCTCGGTCATTCTGCCATTTTCCATATCCACATCATAGATCCGGATACCGAAATTACTCTTATTTCCCCAGGTATAGCTGGAGACATATGCTACATATTTATCCTTGTCCATAATCTTCCCTTGCCTTGTCCGGTAATGAGTTCCTGATCCAGATTCATTACCTGTTATTTAATTGTATATAACTATGTTTGATTCTATCATAAGTTATTTCTTTAAACAAGATAAGGAAAAGATATTGACATTAGAAATCTATCTTGTATAATAATCATCAGTGTTTAGTAACACTAAACTTTTTGTTTACTTTTTGTTTGATGATACAGAGGCGGATACTAATGAATAACACAACCAAAATCGGAACGAAAATCAAGGATCTCCGCATCCAGAAGGGACTCACCCAGGAGGAACTGGCAGACCGCTGTGAATTATCCAAGGGCTTCATCTCACAGCTGGAACGGGATTTAACCTCTCCCTCCATTGCAACCTTACTTGATATTCTCACCTGCCTTGGAACAGATCTGAAGGATTTCTTTAATGATTCCGAAGACAATCAGATTGCCTTTAAGGAAGCTGACTACTTTGAGAAAATTGATGAAGAACTTCATAACAAAATTGAATGGATTATCCCAAACGCACAGAAAAATATGATGGAGCCGATCCGTTTATCGCTTTTCCCCGGCGGCTCGACCTACCCGGATAATCCCCATGAAGGTGAAGAATTCGGATATGTGCTGCAGGGAAGCATCACCCTTGTTTTAGGAAAACGCAGAATTAAGGTCAAAAAAGGGGAATCCTTTTATTTCAAAGCCGATTCCACCCATTATATACAGGCAGGTCAGAAAACCGGTGCTGTTCTCATCTGGGTCAGCACCCCGCCCAGCTTTTAACTGACAGAAAAGGAGCTTACCATGAATAAAGTATTAATCGACTTAAAAAACATCAGCAAATCCTTCGACGACCAACTGGTTCTCGATGACCTGAATCTTTATATCCGGGAGAATGAATTTCTGACGCTCTTAGGCCCAAGCGGCTGTGGTAAGACAACCACTTTGCGTATTCTTGGCGGCTTTGAAACACCGGATACGGGCTGTGTCATCTTTGACGATAAGGATATCACCAAGCTTCCGCCCAACAAACGTCAGTTAAATACCGTATTCCAGAGATATGCCCTCTTTCCTCATATGACGATTGAAGAGAACATTGCTTTCGGCTTGAAAATCAAGGGCAAATCCAAAAGCTATATTGATGATAAAATCAAATATGCCTTAAAACTCGTAAATTTAGATGGCTACGGGCATCGTATGCCGGATTCCTTAAGTGGCGGGCAGCAGCAGCGTATTGCCATAGCCCGTGCGATTGTAAATGAACCCAAGGTACTTCTGCTTGATGAGCCTTTAGGTGCGCTTGACTTAAAGCTTCGTCAGGATATGCAGTATGAACTGATCCGTCTGAAAAATGAACTGGGCATTACCTTTATTTATGTAACGCATGATCAGGAAGAGGCTCTTACCATGTCGGATACCATCGTCGTTATGAACCAGGGATATATCCAGCAGATCGGTTCGCCCGAAAAGATCTATAACGAACCGGAAAACGCTTTTGTTGCAGACTTTATCGGAGACAGCAACATCATCAGTTCCCTGATGGTTGAGGATAAACTGGTAAATATTCTCGGAGTGAACTTTCCCTGTGTGGATACCGGTTTTGGACATCATAAGCCGGTCGATGTTGTAATCCGCCCTGAAGATGTTGTACTTTCTACCGATCTTGAGAAAGGCCGCATCAAGGGTGTTGTCTCCCACCTGATCTTTAAAGGAGTTCATTACGAAATGGAGGTTATGGCAAATGGCTTTGAATGGCTGGTACATTCGACCGGAATGTTCCCTGTCGGATGCGAAGTCAGCATTGATGTGGATCCATTCAATATCCAGATTATGAACAAACCTGCATCCGAAGACGAGGAGGCTGTGAAATTAGATGAATAATGCACAACTCAAGAAGAAATTATTAGGTACGCCATATTTTCTGTGGTCGCTTATTTTTATTCTCATTCCGCTTGGCATGGTGTTTTATTACGGATTGACCGACCGCTCCGGTGCATTTACCTTAAATAATATTATTTCAATTACTACTGCGGAACATGCAAAGGCATTGTGGCTTGCTCTCCTGCTCTCCCTGATTGCAACTGTTTTATGCCTACTGCTTGCCTATCCGCTTGCCATGATTCTTTGCAATATGGGCGTGAACCAGCACAGCTTTATCGTATTAATTTTCATTCTTCCCATGTGGATGAATTTCCTGCTGCGTACCATGGCATGGCAGACCCTTCTTGAAAAAACAGGTGTCATTAACAGTATCCTGAATTTTCTGCATCTGCCGGCTCTTAGAATTATTAATACTCCCTATGCTATTGTGTTAGGCATGGTGTATAACTTCCTTCCTTTCATGGTGCTGCCGATTTACAATGCTTTGTCCAAGATTGACCGCAGCATCATTCATGCAGCGAAGGATCTCGGAGCCAATAACATACAGGTATTTTTCAAAATCACGCTTCCTTTAAGTGTTCCCGGTATTATCAGTGGAATTACCATGGTATTTATTCCGGCACTTACCACCTTCGTAATCAGTAAGCTTTTAGGAGGCAGTAAGGTTCTTCTGATCGGCAATGTCATAGAAGAAGAATTTACACAGGCCAGTAACTGGCATTTAGGCAGCGGACTGTCTATTGTACTGATGCTGTTCATCATTGTCAACATGGTACTTTCTGCCATCTTTGACAAAGACGGGGAGGGATCCTTCTTATGATTAAGACGACCTTACAGCGGATTTATGTGACATTGATTTTTATTTTTCTTTATGCTCCCATTGTGACGTTGATTGTGCTTTCCTTTAATGCCAGCAAAACGAGGGCAAAATGGGGCGGCTTTACAACCAAATGGTATACCTCCCTATTCCGGAATGAAGCCATTATGAATGCACTGGCCAATACACTGCTTATTGCGTTCGCTGCTTCCATTGTTTCAACGCTGATTGGTACAATTGCGTGTATCGCGATTATGAACTTAAAGAAGCGTTCACGCGCAATCGTCATGGGAATTACGAACATTCCCATGCTGAACGCAGAAATTGTCACCGGCATTTCCCTGATGCTGCTCTTTATCAGTATGGGATTAAAGTTCGGTCTTGGCACAATTTTACTTGCGCATATTACCTTCTGCATTCCTTACGTAATTTTAAGCATTATGCCGAGAATGAAGCAATTGAATCCTTATACCTATGAGGCTGCCTTAGATCTTGGTGCAAGCCCCGTTTATGGTTTTTATAAGGTTGTCCTTCCGGAAATCATGCCGGGAATCTTATCCGGATTCCTTATGGCCTTTACCATGTCTCTGGACGACTTTATCATTACACACTTTACTAAAGGTGCCGGAGTGGATACCCTGTCCACTAAAATATATACCGAAGTTAAAAAAGGAATCAAACCCGAAATGTATGCGTTATCCACGATTATTTTCGTAACGGTTCTGGTACTTCTGATTTTAGTAAACAAGGCTCCGACCGATAAGCAAATATCCAAAAAGAAAGTAAAATAAAACTACGGAGGAACATTATGAAAAAAACACCCATCTATGTCTTACTGCTCACTGCTTTTTTTGCTCTTGCCCTTACCGGATGTGGGAAAGGCGCAAGCGGCGAAAACGGCGAGGTCATCGTTTACAACTGGGGCGAATATATCGATCCTGACACGATTACCATGTTTGAAGAGGAAACCGGTATCAAGGTTGTTTATGATGAGTATGAAACAAACGAAATCATGTATCCCAAGGTGGAGGCCGGAGCTACTGCTTATGACGTTCTGTGCCCGTCCGATTACATGATCCAGAAGCTGATTGAAAACGATCTTCTTCAGGAAATCAATTTTGACAACATTCCCAATGTCAAGAATATCGGCCAGCAGTATTTTGACCAGTCACAGGAATTTGACCCGGAAAATAAATATTCTGTCCCTTATTGCTTTGGTACCGTTGGTATTCTCTATAATAAGACCATGGTAGATGATCCGGTAGACAGTTGGTCCATTCTCTGGGATGAGAAATATGCCGACAATATTCTTATGCAGGATTCTGTCCGTGATGCATTCATGGTTGCACTGAAATTAAAGGGCTATTCCATGAATACCCTCGATGAAGGCGAATTAAATGAAGCAAAACAGATCTTAATTGATCAGAAGCCGCTTGTACAGGCTTATGTCATCGATCAGGTCCGTGACAAAATGATCGGTAATGAAGCTGCTATTGGTGTTATTTATTCCGGTGAAGCCATTTTTACCCAGCGTGAAAATGCAGATCTTGAATATGTAATCCCCAAGGAAGGAACCAACGTCTGGATTGATTCCTGGGTTATTCCGAAGAATGCACCGAATAAGGAAAATGCAGAGAAGTTCATTGATTTCATGTGTCGTGAAGATGTTGCATTAAAGAACTTTGAATACATTACCTACTCTACTCCGAACGATGCAGCAAGAGCTTTAATTGAGGATGAAGATATTAAGAATTCCAGGATTGCATTCCCGGATCTTTCCCAGTATAACAATCTGGAAACCTTCCATTACTTAGGTGCTGATGGCGATGCCTTATATAATGAACTCTGGAAAGAAGTTAAGGCTGAGTAATCATTCAATACCTGACCGTTTTATATGAAATTATTGTAACTGTTCCGTTACCAATTTAAGAACCCCGCAGATGATTTCTGCGGGGTTCATGATTTCCAAATATTATATTTCTATCTGCCTGGATCTTTCTGTTCCGTCAGGACAAACTCTTTTAAGAAACTCTGTTACAATTCTCCGGTATTCCTCCGGTGATTGATAAATGGATCTGGCATGTTCTGCCCCCTCTATATAATGCAGCTCCTTATAGGAAGATGCTGCCTCATACAGCCTTTTCGCATGGGAAGGCAGGATAAAGTCATCTGCCGTTCCATGAATAAACAGGATCGGAGTAACCGTATTCCTCTGAAGAGCCTCCCATGGCTTTATTTTTAATAAATCAAAATGATACCTACAGCAGCATGCCCAGTTTACCGGATATACCATAATCTTAGGAAGATGAAACCATTTTCCGGACAGATATGCCATCAGTTCTTTCAAATCTGCAAATCCACAGTCTGAAACGCAGAAAGAAAATCCCTGATAAAGGCGAAGTGCCAGAATACTGCTCGAAGCCCCCAGGCTTACACCATGGAGTCCTATCCTGATTTCTTCTCCAAAACGTCTTCGAAGTTCCTCTGCTATGGCAAGAATATCCATATGTTCGTAACATCCCATAGAACAAAAGCTGCATTCATTATCCTCATTATCTCCATGATAACGCATATCATAAAGATAAACATGGTATCCAAGTTCATAATAGATATTTGCATAGGCAAGTGATTCCCACCTGTTGGACGTATATCCATGTGTAAGGATAACATATTGATCCGTCGGTTCTTCCTGCTTCATTAAAAAACCATGTAGCTCATATCCATAATCAGAATACACATTCAGCACTTCACGTCTGCTTTTTAGAAACCATTCGAAAGAAACCCCCTCATCACTGATTCGTTTTTTAAACTCCTCAAGAGACCATTTTTGGGGTTTTGTAATGAACTGAACCATTCCAAAAGAAAATACCAGTATCAGAATACTCATGATTACTGCAATAATCAGTAATGCAATCCCAATTTTCATTTGTTTTTCCCCGTTTTCTGTCTGTTTATTTTCTGCTTAACCAATCCCCTTCAAGAACATATTTATAAGAAGTCAGTTCTTTCAATCCCATCGGTCCCCTGGCATGAAGCTTTTGTGTGCTGATTCCAATTTCTGCCCCCAGTCCGAACTCAAATCCATCGGTAAATCTTGTGGAAGCATTCAGATAAACACAGGCGGCATCCACTTCATTTAAAAATTTCTCTGCATTTTTCTTATTATTTGTAAGAATTGCTTCGGAATGTCTGGTATTGTATTTGTTAATATGGGCGATTGCCTCATCCACATTGGATACCGTCTTCATGGAAATGATAAGATCTAAGTATTCCGCTCCGTAATCTGCTTCCGTTGCCGGCACACAGGAAATACAGGACTGAACAGCTTCATCTCCGCGGATCTCCACATTCTTCTCATATAAGGCTTTCGCAAGCTCCGGCAGCAGACGATCCTTTATTTTTTCATGAATCACCAGGGATTCGCAGGCATTGCATACCCCGATCCGCTGTGTCTTTGCATTCAGGATAATCGGTATTGCCTTTTCCACATCAGCACTTTCATCTACGAAGATATGACAGTTTCCTGTCCCCGTCTCGATAACCGGAATCAGACTGTTCTCCACCACATTCCGTATGAGTCCTGCACCGCCTCTTGGAATCAGCAGATCCACATACTGCTTCATCTTCATAAATTCATTAACCACACTGCGATCTGTGGATTCAATAAGCTGAATCACATAAGGATCAACACTCTTGTCAGATAACGCTTCCTGAATGACTTTCGTAATTGCCATATTAGACTGAATTGCATCACTTCCACCCTTTAAAATTACGGCACTACCACTTTTGAAGCATAATCCGAAGGCGTCTGCCGTGACATTGGGTCTTGATTCATAAATGATCCCGATGACACCCATGGGAACTCTCTTCTTCACAATATGAAGCCCGTTCTCCGCTTCATAGTCATCCAAAATTTCTCCCACCGGATCCGGCAGCTTTGCAATCTGACGGATTCCTTCTGCCATGCCGGCAATGCGTTCCTTCGTAAGCCGGAGCCGGTCTACCAGCCCGGGATTCATCTGATTTGCAATTCCACGCTCCAGATCCTTGTGATTTTTCAAAAGAAGATACTCCGTGTTTTGGATTAATGCCTCCGCAACCGCTTCAAGCACCTCGTTTTTCTTTTCTGTTGTCATGCGCTGCAGCTCATATTTTGCCTGCACGGCACGTTCTCCTAAAAGTGTCAGCTCTTCCATTCCCATTCTCCATTCCAGTCTATTCTCTATCTGCATTTATGTAACATCATTCTGATCTTTTCATTCCAGATTCTATATCCTTTATTGCACTTTACTCCTTAAAGTAACAGCCGGATTCCGTAATCAGTGCATTCATCCGGTAATCATGTGCCTGTACAGGCAGCACAGGTGCTACCTGGCAATCAAAGGATAATCCTGCTCCATATATCTGAGGATTCAGCTTCATAAACCGGTCATAAAATCCCTTTCCATATCCCATGCGGTTACATTTCCGGTCAAACGTAGATCCCGGAAGCACCATCAGACATTTCTGTATATCCAGCTTCTTTGCAGAGAATTCTATCGTTCCTTCCTTCGGTTCCAGAATCCCCTGATACCCGCTTTCTACATCCTCCATCGAGGTGATTTCATAAAAACGGATATCCATTCCGCATACCTTTGGAACAAAGATCCTCTTCTCTCTCTTTTGAAGCAGCTCTTCCACAAAGGGAATGGTCTCTACTTCACTCCGATAATTCAGGTAAATCAGCACCCCCTCCGCCTTTTGAAATTCCGAGAGCGTTTGCAGATTCTGTAATACCTGAATACTCTTTTCCTTCCGTTCCTGCACAGACAGGTCATTTCTTCTTTGCAGATAACGGTTTCGCAATTCCTGCTTCGTCATAACAATGCTTTGGTTCATTGCATTACACCTCCTCCTGAAGTGCTCTGGCCAGTTGTTCTGCTACAAAAATTCCATCCATCGCGGCGGATGTGATTCCGCCTGCATATCCGGCCCCCTCTCCGCAGGGGTATAGCCCCTCAACAGCAAGCGATTGTGCCGATTCCGTACGAAGAATCCGTACCGGAGAAGATGTCCGGCTTTCGATTCCTTCTATGAAAACCTCAGCTCCATTGAAGCCACGAATCTTCCTTCCAAACGCTTCCATACCTTCTATGAATGCACGATTCAGGATATCCGGCAGGATCTCATGTACCGGGGCTTCTGTCCATTGTCCCTTAATACAGGGTGTGATGGCTTCCAGCTCCATTGATTCTGTTTCCCTGAGTTCTTCCTGTGTGGCTTCCGGTTTCTGATGTCTTGTTCCTAAAACAGCTCGTTTAAAGCTTCCGTAACGTTCTACCGGCACTTTTCCGTTCCCAATCTGATAGGCCTTTTCTTCGAGCTTACGCTGAAATGCCACACCACTTAGCGGATCCTTAGAATCCCCATAATCCTCCGGTGTAATCGTAATAATCACGGCACTGTTTGCATTGGCACTGTTTCTTCCACTGTAGCTCATACCGTTTACCGCAAGCCGTCCCTCTTCCGAGGAAGCATTCACGACATATCCTCCCGGACACATACAGAAGGTATAGACTCCTCGCTTCTCACTCGTTTCTGTCGTCAGTTTATAGATGGCATTGCCAAGTGCTCCTACTTCTTTTTTACCATATTGTGACAAATTAATCAATTCCTGTGGATGCTCCACACGCATTCCTATAGCAAAAGGCTTAGGCTCCATCGTAATATTCTGCCGCGCCAACATGGAAAACGTATCTCTTGCACTGTGTCCCAGAGCCAGCACCACATGTTCTGCCGGGAGTTCTTCTTCTCCATTTAACACAAGTCCCTTCATCCTTCCATCTTCAATTAACAGATCCGTCACCTTAGTCCCAAACCGGACCTCTCCGCCCAGTGCAAGGATTTTCTCCCGCATGGATCGGACAATCTCTTTCAGAATATCCGTGCCGATATGCGGCTTATAATCATATAAGATTTCCTCTTGGGCACCATGCTTTACAAAGATCCGTAAAACCTCTTTATTGCGCCCGTATTTATCCTTAATGAGGGTATTCAGCTTTCCATCCGAAAAGGTTCCGGCACCTCCCTCTCCAAACTGCACATTGGACTCTGTATTTAAACGCCCCGTTTCCCAGAAGGCTTCGACATCCCGGCTTCTTTCCTCCACGCATTTTCCACGTTCTAAGAGAATGGGACGGAATCCGGCTTTGGCAAGCACATAGCCACAGAACAGACCTGCAGGTCCCATCCCCACAATCACAGGACGCTCTGTACCCTCATAATGCTTTACCGGGAATTCATACTTTACCGGTTCGATCTTCTGAATCTGGTTGTTGTGGCATCGTTTTAAGACTTTCCTCTCTTCCTCTTCCGGAATGGTCACATCCACCATATACACATAAAAAAGCTGTGGCTTCTTCCGTGCATCAAGGGAACGCTTCACAATCTCCACATCTACCGTTCCTTTATAATTTAATAACTCCTGCACTTTTTTACGGAGCATGCCTTCCGTATGCTCCACCGGCAGTTTTACCTGATTGATCCGTATCATCTGTTTAACCTCTTATCGCTTTTCCCGCAATCGTACCTGTCGCAAACGCCCAATGAAGATTATATCCTCCGCAGATCCCATCTACATCCAGAAGCTCTCCTGTTACGAAAAGGCCCGGATACTTCTTCACCTGCATCTGCCCATCCACCTCTTCTATGGCCAAACCGCCCGCACAGACCTGCGCATTCAAAAACGGATTCGTATCTGTTATATGTACTTCATAATTCTTATAAAATCCGGCGAGCTGTTTGATCTCTCTCTTTTGCAAAGATCCGCCTTTCCGTGCTCCGGCAATCTGACACTTCTTAATCAGTGCCAGGTTGAGCTTTTTATTTAAAAATCCTGTGAGCAGCTCATCCACGTTCTGTTCCTTACGCAGTTTCTGCAGTTCAAACAGGTAAGTAACAATTTCATCGTAAGAATATTCCGGTGCAAAATCAATCTGCACTGTAACTCTTTTGCGGTCCTTTAAGGCATAAGCTGCCACGCGGCTCAACTGGAATACCGGAATCCCTGATATGCCGTAATCGGTAAGCTGCAATTCCCCCTGCTCACTTGCCTGCTGTGTTCCATCGACGAAAAGCCGTAAGGAAGCCTGACAGCGGACGCCTGACATTGCCTTCTGCTCTTTCGCATCCGTCCTTAACTGCACCAGTCCCGGCACCAGAGGATAGGTTTTTAATCCAAGCTTCTGCAGCATTATGTATCCTTCTTTACCGCCCTCTTTCAAAGACGCCGGTCCTCCGCATGCCAATATTACCCGGTCTGCCTCGTAACTCCTTCCATCCGAAGCCTTAAGCAGATACCCCCTCTTCTTAAACGGAATGCATTCGGTAATCTGCACCCCAGGCTCCACCCGGATCCCCCGGCGTTCCAGTTCCATCCGCAGCACGTCTAAAACTGTGGAAGCCTGCTCGGCATAAGGATATAAGTAACCGCTCTTACTGCGTACCTTTAAACCAAGAGAATCAAAGAACGAAATCGTAGACTCCGTACCGTATCTTTTAAGGACCTGCTCCACAAAGAATTGATTTTTACTGTAGTAACAGTCTGCACTTAAATTCTCATTTCCGAGATTACATTTGCCGTTTCCGGTTACAAGAATTTTCTTCCCGACCCGGTCATTTTTTTCAAGAAGAATTACTTCATTATCCTTCGTCTTGGCCTGAATAGCTGCCACCATGCCGGAAGCTCCGCCACCTACTATCCATATTTTATCCATTACTTCTCCTTAACTGGAATAGGATTCCAGAAAATTGTATAATTCCTTTTCATTTTCCACATATTTAATATGCAGAATTTCATCCCGGAGAGTCTCCGGAAGCTCATCCACCTTGATATCCGTAGAAAGATACACATTCTGTAAATCCTTCTGATAGACCACCACGCAGTGATTCTCATTCACAAGGAAGAACCCTTCCTCCTCTTCCTGCTCCGTATAGGTTTTCCGGATCACCACTCTATACGGAGAAAAGGAGTACAACTCCATATACTGGAATCCCTGTTCCAGATCCTTAAGCGGCGGATTCTGGTTCAAACTGCGGATTTCATTCGATAAATCTTCCCTGGTCATTCCGATATATTTGTCCGGCACACTTTTGCTTTCTTCATTAAGAAGACCATTCACCGTATCAAACTTCTGCACCACAAATTCGGTATTGGCACTGATGATCTTCTTATCCACAACGGCAACCGGCTCAGCCACAAATGGAGATGTACTTTCCTGCGGAACCGGCAAAGCAGCTTCATAACTGCCTGCAGATTCCCCGGGATAAAAATATTCCATTACCACCATGTTCGTTGCAAATCCAATGGCAAACATTGTCAATGGATATAGTATAAAAAGACTGATACATTTCAAAAGTTTCATAGTTCCCCCATGCCGTATTCCTACGATTTCTTTATAGTATCAGTCAATTTTCGTATTCTTATTCATCACCGGTCAAACCGGTCTTCCCATTTAATAAAAATGAATCCATATTCCTAATCTTAATAAAAGCTTTCCGAAGAGGCTGCTGTTTAATTCCTCTTCCTTCATATTTCTTGCTGCAAGCAGCAGAATGACATAAACCAGAATGCCAACAACCACACAGACGATCGTTCCGGCCACTCTTCCTGCGGCAGGTGTAAGGAAACGGTTGATCAGCATCGTAATAACCCCCGCTACTGCTGCAAGCACAGTCGGAATGGCAACACCGCGGATCCAGTCCTGCCGGTACTGCAGTTCACGGCTCACAAGTACAAAACCAGCAGCCGCAAGCAACAAATAAAAGCTCATCTGTGAAAATGCCGGTGCCAGAACACCCCCAACACCAACCGACATCATGATCACCTGCAAAACCATCTGCAAAACCATGGCAATGCCTGCAGTTATCACGGTAAGCATACTCTGCTTCAAACGTAATAAAAGCAGGATGAATACATAGCCTAATGCGCCAAACAAAATTCCGATGCTTCCAGCCTGCATGGCTCCGGACATTTCGGAACCATTATCTCCCAGGAAAAGAATGGACAGATTCTCGGAAAGTACCGCCGACAGGATTGCAACCGGTAACAGAACGACCATCATGCGATGTAACAGCATGCCAAGCTTTTCTCTCGCCATACGGGATTCTTCCCGTTCCTGATAATAGGCCACACGCCGGATGGAAGAATAAAACATCAGAAGCAGAACCAGAATTATTGCCTTAAGAAGAGCATTACAACCTGCATAATACGAACCAAATGCAGAAACCGCCGCACTGTCTCCCTTATGAAGAAGGAAGAAAACAAATACACTTCCGGAACCGGATAAGGCAAATGCGAGATAAAACAATGCATGAAAGCCACCGGAACCCAACAGCGACCAGATTCTTGAAATACTGCGTTCGCTGTTCTTGAAATATTCCCGCTCCCTGCTTCCGTCCTTTTCAAGACTTCTGCGAAATACAAAATATAAAATAATCAGATACAGAAGACTTAAAAGTGATGCAGCAAGAAGTCCCGTTGAAATACCGATTGCCCCGTATACATACTGAAACCGTGCGTTATGGAGAAGATCCGAAACCTTCTGTCCATAAAGCATAAATCCCTCTGCACTGACCAGCCCCACAACGAGAAATGCTGCGGTAAAGATGAAGTCGGCATGCACACCGGGCGCCCGCATATGAAAGCCTTGAAAATATCCTTGAAAAACACCGGCAAGAGCAAGAAATGGAATTCCCAGAAGAGCTACCCGTACGGTCATCACTGCAAGCGGAAGCTGTAATATGTGCTGTATCACATACCTGCAGCCTGCCTCCAGGAAAACGGTAAGTGCCACACTCAATACAAGAGTTACAAGCAGAGACTGCATAAACAGCCTGCGCACGCCCTTAAACTGCTCTCTGCGCACCCGGTAACGAATGAGGGATGCAATTCCCTCCTTCATACTGTAAAAAAGAGCTCCTCCCACAAGCAGAAAAATCTCCTGTGCAAGAGAATAATAAGCCATTCCATCCTTACCGATCATATGATAAATAGGAATCCTGCCAAGTAAAAGGATAATATAAGAAATAAATACAAACAGTATATAATTATTTTTCTTAACAATTGCCATAGTTGTCCTCTTTCGTTATCTGGTAATGCCTAATACATCAAGTGCCTCCCGCTGTCTGGCTTCCATCCGTGCCGCTTCTTCCGGCTCCATATGGTCATAGCCACACAGATGAAGCATACTGTGTGCAACAAGGAACGCAAACTCACGCATTTCAGAATGGTTATATTTCACTGCCTGTTCCTTTACCTTCTGTGCACAAATCATAATGTCCCCTAACAGCAGCTCGCCGCTTTCCGGATCAAAATAATCCGATTCCTGCTCCTCCACAATTGAAAAATCCGATTCCGAAGTAAAAGGAATGGCAGGAAAAGAAAGCACATCTGTCGGCTGATCCAGATTCCGGAACTCTTTGTTGATCTCCTGTATTCCGTCAAGGTCCGTTACAAGCAGATTGATCTGTGCCTCATACGGGCACTGCTCCATATCAAGCACCTGGTTTTCAACTTGCAGAGCCAGTTCTTCTATATCAAAGTCAAAGGTAATTCCACTTTCATTTTCAACGTAAGAAGTCATAATATAACCTTTCGTCCACTAAAATTTTCTTCATTTTCTGCAAGTCTCCGAGGGAAATCTCACTGTGATCGAGAATTCCGCTCTCCATTTTCCGCTTAAAGATCGTCTGAATCAGCTTCTGATAATCAAGCTGTACATTCTTATCCTTCGAAAACAGATAATCAATTGAAGAAATCATGGTATCTGCAAACAACAATACAATAACCTCACGATCCACAAGCTGTTCTTCCGGGCTTAAGTACTGCTTTAACAGTGCTCTGACACGTAAGGGTATCTGATTTTCCGTAAGAATCGTTTCTGCATTCTCCCAGTTATTCTCTCCCTTTAACAGTCCGATCTTATGATAATACGCACATGCCTTTACGACTGTATCATCCATCTGTAGCTGCAGGGCAATCCGGCTGCACAGGTAAGCCGTATGAATCGTATGATAATACTCCGGCTTCGAAGCGTTCTTTAATTCCACAAGCAGCGGACACTCCGGATCATTAATATCCATGTAAATATCTCTTGTCTTATAAATAAACATGAAGCTGAAAAACTTCAGAATAATCAGAAGTAAAATCAGGCAGACCACCGTATTGACTGCCGGAACCAGAAGCATTGGCAGGTAAAACGGAAGCTGCTGATAAAGCACCTCCGGAATACAGAGAAACACAAACTGTATTAACAGCGATAACAGCATAGGAAGCCAGATCCGGAAATCTTCATCAATCGTGGAAAATAATAAAATTCCGGCCATGCCACCCATAAAGTATACGGTAAAAACAACCGGATCCGTATTATTCTGCAACAGCAGGGAAATCATCAGAAGACTGCTTCCTGCCGCAAGTCCCGTCACCTCATTACTAAACAGCATCAATCCTACGAAAACGGTAAGATACGGCCACCCTGTCTTCGGGAGCAGCGGACAAAGCAGCGCTGCCAGCAGAAAGATACAGTATAATAGTGTGAACCGCCATAAATTTCGTTCATTATCATATAAAAACAACTGCAAAACCCTGCTCTTTTCAATGGAGAAAAGAATCATCCCTGCGCCACAGGCAGACAAAACGGCTATTCCAATAAGCTCCATCCAGTTTCTTCCATAAAGATAGGCTGCTACCGTAGAAAGAAATACCGTAATCATAAATAACAGGATTTTCTGGAAGCTTTCTCCTCCTTTACTGCTGTCTTCGGTTTCCTCTGCCGCGATTATTTCGTTTTCCGCCGGATTGTTCTTTCGCTTCATAATTTTCGTATGCCTTTACAATCTTTTGTACAAGCGGATGCCTCACAACATCACGGCTTGTCAGTTTACAAAATTCAATTCCTTCGATTTTCTGTAAGACCTTTGATGCCACATCAAGTCCTGAAACGGTACTTTGCGGCAGATCCTTCTGTGTAGAATCACCGGTCACAATGACCTTCGATCCGAAACCGATACGTGTTAAAAACATCTTCATCTGCGCCGGTGTCGTATTCTGGGCTTCATCCAGAATAATATAGGCATTGTCCAGCGTCCGTCCACGCATATAAGCAAGTGGTGCAACTTCAATCAGTCCCTTTTCCATATTTTTAAGGAAGGTCTCTGCCCCCATAATCTGATACAGAGCATCATATAAAGGCCTTAAATACGGATCAACCTTGCTTTGCAGATCTCCCGGAAGGAAGCCCAGTTTCTCCCCTGCTTCAATAGCAGGACGCGTTAAAATAATCCGTTCTACTTCCTGCTTCTTGAATGCCGTAATTGCCATCGCCATGGCAAGATAGGTCTTTCCGGTACCTGCAGGCCCCAATCCAAACACAATCATATTATTGCGGATGGCATCCACATAAGCCTTCTGTCCCAGTGTTTTGGGCTTGATCGGTTTTCCGGAAATGGTATGACAGATGCATTCCTTATCCATTTCCAGAATAGCTCCGTCTTCATCCTCTTCCTGGCTCATTGTAATAGCATAATCGACATTCTGTTCTTCGATTTCATTTCCACGCATTGCTAATTCCGACAGATTCCGTAAAACGGATGTTGCTTTCTTCACATTCCGTTCCTCTCCGGTAATCCGTACTTCTCCATTTCTATCTGTAATTGCTACCTTAAATTCCTGCTCCAGCTTTTTCAGATAAGCATCAAACTGTCCGAAAACATTTCGCTGCGCACTTAAAGGGATTTCCAGTCTCTGTTCAAATTCTTCCACGCTGCTTACTCCGTAACCTCTACGCCCTGTTCTTCTGCGTTCTGTTCTTCGATCTCACCGATTCCGGTTTCCTGTAATACTCCTGCCGGTTCAATCAGGAGAAACTCTGCTTCCATCTTCCATTTTTTCTCGTTCTTTTTCATTGTAACATTTTTTCCGGTAATTTGTACCCCTTTTTCCTCTAAAGTTTGTATAATTTTTAGAATTTTATGTGCAAAAATTTCTTTTATCTCATCTTTCGTATAATTTTTCTCACTTCCCGTATATTCCCGTATGGTTTCACTCCCGTAATAGATGGGAAGATGAAAGGTATGAAACAAAATCACTTCCTTTTTCTGCTCTAACTGGTCATATTCCTCATAAGGGATTCTGAAAACGGAAAACCGTACCCGGTGCTCACCGATTTCTACAAAGCTCCGATTCCTTTCCCGTCCGGAGTAATTCTTTTCCCGGTAAAACAGCGGTACCTCCTCCACGTAGGTTTTCCGGCATTCCAGCATAATATCCGCATCCGCTTCACAAAACTCATACCGGCGTACCGTTCCATCCTCTGACAGGATTGGAATGGCTCCCTGTACCAGAATATCTCCCTTTTTAACCTCCTGCCCCTCCTGCACCAGCGGGATGCCGCTTCTTGTCACAATCGACACGATCGTTCCATCGGTCTGCGCCGCAAGATCAAAGCCTTTCTCTTCTTCCCGCTCCTCCTTTGACTGATCTTTCTCCTTAAGAAGTTCATTTTCCTTAATGTGAATAAGGAGTTTACTTCCTTCCACCTTTACCGAAGTCCAGGTCACAATTGGAAATTCATTCCGGATTGCCTTTTCCAGATCCTCCACCGGAACCTTACTTTTCATCATCCCATGTACAATCCCGTTCTCTGTCAGAAAATCCATGAAGACATCCTCTGTGATATAATAGTTTCCTGTAATCTGAATCGTCCAGATATGGGCAGACATCAACAGCCAGAATCCCAGACTGATAATGATTCCGGCTAAAAATACTTTTCTTTTTTTTATTCCAACAGAAAGAAAAGGTAGTCCGAAACGTTCCGTAACGACTACCTTTGTGCCAGTTTTCCTTGTAAAGCCTTTAATTCTGTAGAAATCGGAAAGTCCGATTTTCATGGTGTAAAAATCTTCGTGGATCTGAATATCCCACAAAAAGATCTGATGATTACTGCATAGATTAATAAAACGCTCCGGTGCATTTCCACATACCCGGATCAACAGATATCCCTTCAGGAAACGGATGAACTGCAACATGACTGATTCCTCCCATACCTTTGTGTCAATTTCCCATATACCGGACGTTTTCAATCCATCCGCTGATCTTCATATCCTCATTGGTATAGTATAGAATGTTCAGTCGTTTTCCACAGATCTCAATTTTACAGTTTTTACCCTGCAGCATAATTCTGCAATCTGTATATTCGATAATTCCCTTATAATTTTCGACAAACACATCCCGGTTTCCCGTGATAGTGACAATGGATGCCCCCAGTACCGAATCCTTCGGCAGCTTCAGTGATTCTGCCATGCGTTCACGTTTTGATATGATTTGCATTTCTTCCAGTTTTTTTCTCATATCATACTATATGACAGAATCGAAAACGCTATGACTATTTCACCACATCCAGAATAACATTCTGTTCCTTCACTTCTTCCGCTCCGATGCGATATGCCTGCTGTAATCTCGTCATTGCCTCTTCCAGCTTCCGATCGTCATTGGCGAACACTTCAGCAAGAACATCCCCCTTATGCACACAGGCTCCCACCTTCTGAATCAGACGGATTCCCACGGATAAGTCAATCTGACTTTCTTTCGTCTCCCGACCACCTCCTAAAATCAGGGAGCAGATTCCTACTTCATCACAGACAATCTTCTGTATATAGCCATCAACCGGCGCCAGAAGCTCTTTGCGGATCTTCGCGCAGGGAAGCTTTTCCGGCTCATACACATAGCTTTCGTCTCCTCCCTGGGCTTTCACGAATTCTGCAAGCTTCCGTAGGGCACTGCCATCGTTAATCACCTGCGCGAGCATCCTTCTTGCAGATTTTTCGTCTTCTGCCTTTTCACCCGCAATGAGCATATAACTTCCAAGAGTCATTACAAGCTCCGTAAAGTCCCTGGGACCATTTCCATTTAAGGTATCAATGGCTTCCCGTACCTCAAGCGCATTTCCAACCGTATTGCCAAGCGGCTGATCCATATTGGAAACGACAGCAATCGTCTTTCTTCCGGCATTCTTTCCAAGCTGTACCATTTCTTTAGCAAGGGCAAGGGCATCCTCCTTTGCTTTCATAAAGGCACCGCTCCCGGTCTTGACATCAAGCACAATCGCATCTGCTCCCGCTGCAAGCTTCTTACTCATGATAGAGGAAGCAATCAGTGACATCTGATCTACCGTCGCCGTCACATCGCGAAGTGCATAGAGCTTTTTATCCGCAGGAGCCAGATCCTTTGTCTGCCCCATAATGGAGATTCCAATTGTATTCACATGGTCGATAAATTCCTCTGTAGAAATTCCGGTTGAAAATCCTGGAAAGCTCTCTAACTTGTCAATCGTTCCTCCGGTGTGGCCCAGCCCCCGTCCACTCATCTTGGCAATTTTCACGCCACAGGCAGCCACCATCGGTGTCAGGGCAAGGGAAGTCTTATCGCCAACGCCGCCGGTACTGTGCTTATCTACCTTCACGCCCTGTATTCCGGACAGATCCAGCATTTCTCCACTTTCTGCCATCGCCATGGTCAGATGCAGGGTTTCTTCTTCACTCATTCCCTGAAAATAAATAGCCATCATCATGGCAGACATCTGATAGTCCGGGATGCGGTCAGCCGTGTATTCCGCAATCATGTACCGGATTTCTTCCCCGGACAATTCATGCCCGTTTCTCTTTTTCATAATCAGATCATACATTCTCATGTTTCTTTTACCCCTACTTATACATGTTCACTAAATTCGAGCTTCGCTGTTGCTCGTTCTCATTAAGTGTCCATGTATCGTTCGCACTAAATTCGAGCTTCGTTATCACTCGCTCTCATTAAGTGCTCTACTTATGGTAAGGTTCTCCGTTGATAATACGATATCCACGGTATATCTGCTCAAGCAGAATCACTCTCATCAATTGATGGGGAAAGGTCATCCTCGAAAAGCTCAGTTTCCATGTGGATACCTTCGAGACCTTTTCGTGAAGCCCTAAGGATCCGCCAATCACAAACTGGATATGACTCACTCCCTCGACGCCCATCTGCTCAATTTTCTGTGCGAAGGAAACCGAGTCCACCTGTTTTCCTTCAATTTCCAAAGTAACCACAGGATCCTCCGACCGGAGATTTTTTAAAATGCGTTCGGCTTCCTTCTCACGGATCTGATCCTCAGCAACCGCACTTGCACCGTCCGGCGTCTTTTCATCCGCCACTTCGATCACCTGCAGCCTGCAATAACGGCTAAGACGTTTTTCATACTCTGCAATGGCATCGCGCAGATATTTTTCTTTTACTTTTCCTACACAAACAATGGTGATCTTCATACCTTATCCTGCTTTTCAAAAAGTTCCGGATACATTTCTTCGACAATGCGCTCTACATAAGATTCATCCAGATTCATGAACTGCTTCTGGATCTCGTTTTTTACGAACTCAAATCGTTGGAAATACTTTAATTCCTCAGGAACGGATGCATCTAAGCCCGATACCTCATCAATCGTTTCTTTATGTAAGTTTTGCAGACACCATTTTTGAATTTCGTCAGTGAGATTGTTCTCCTTTACAGCCCGTTTTTTGAGTAACTTAAAGTTACGCAGTGAGACAACGCCCATTACCAGAAATAATATAAATACTACACCCATCACACCACAGATCATATACCTGCTGAAAACCGCCATTTGAATCGGAATAACTCCGGCAAACAGCAATACGACAGCAACCAGTCCTGCTGTTCCAACGGTTAATAAGGTATAGGCGGAAGTACGGTTTTCTTCTGCACGTTCCTCGTTGTTCACGTATACACTGCGGACGACCGGCTTTCCTCTTTTCTTTCCAGCCACAATCTGTGGAGCTGCTTTCTCCATAGCTGCCTGTCTGAAAACTGCACCCTCTTCCTCCAGACTTCCCTGAAAATATTCTGTCAATCCCTCCTCTTCCGACTCGTCCGGAAGGTGATCAACAAGTTCACACCCGCAGTCTGCGCATTTTTCTATACCTTCCACATACTCACACTTACATTTTGGACACCATGCCATACCCATTCACCCCCATGAATAGTATTTTAGTTCTCACCTCGGATGTAGCATTTCACACCCCAGTTCTGATTCTCTTTGTCCGACAACCAGATGAAATTCTGTTCATCTTCTGTATCGACCAGAGCCGGTCTGCACCCCTGCTTGTCCTTCTCCCCGGAAAAGTATACAAAGCTTCCCATCTTCGCAGTTGCATTCCATTCTTCAAAATTATTCTTCTGGTCAATCGTCGTAATATAAAATGATCCGTCTAAAAGTCCCTGCTTATAGGTTCCAATAAAATTGGAATAATAACGGGTGTCCTTCTGCAGACGCTCGGTTACGAAATCATAATGCTCGGAACCGCTTCCATCCGGAAGATCATTCTTAAAGCTTCCGGAATACTGGTGAAACAGATAAACATCCTTCGAATTTGCAGAAGCATGGATATGATAATGCATAAAGCGGCCTTCTCCCTCGCGGACACCATCCTTCCATGCACCATAATAGTACTGGTTGTCTGCATAAACTGCTATTCCTATGCCATTTGGCTTCCCATCTGCGTTCGTTTCACCGGCATAATAGAACTTGTTCGTTCCCTTTAACTGATACGACATGGCACGGAAACGATCGAGGTACGCAAGATCATCCAGCGCTTTCTGGTTGCCCTGCTCCCAGTAAGACATCATTTCCTTTAACTGTGCCTGGGTATCAAACTTCACTTTACTAAAATCCAGTGTTTCCTCTTCCGGATCCGGTGTTGCTGTTGCGGCAGCTTCTGATACCACCTCCGGGGAAGCCGCAGCTTCCGGAGACTCTGCAGCCGGAGAAGCACCCACTTCATCTGTCGGAACCACAGACGAAGACGGAGAGGATACAATAATCTCCGTGGAAACCGCATCTTGCGGCGTCTCATCCGACTTTTGATTCTTACTTTTGTTGACGACAAAGGTAATCAGCAGGATCGCGATAATCAACAGAATCGGTACGATTTTAATGAGAATCCGGATCTTGTCCTCTTTCGTCAGCTTATCCTCCTGAGAATCCTCAGAATTATTAAAGAAATTTTTCATAGCCTTCTCTCTATTTATTGCTCAGGTACTCGTCAATTCCCTTTGCTGCGATCTTTCCTGCTCCCATGGCAAGAATAACGGTAGCAGCTCCGGTTACGGCATCACCACCGGCATATACTCCTTCCTTCGTGGTCTTTCCGCAGTCTTCCTCGGCAATAATACATTTGCGCTTGTTGATCTCAAGTCCCTTTGTTGTAGAGGAAATGAGCGGGTTCGGAGAAGTTCCGAGGGACATGATGACTGTATCTACCTCAATCACAAATTCAGATCCCGGTACTTCTACAGGTCTTCTTCTTCCGGATTCATCGGGTTCACCAAGTTCCATCTTAATACACCTGATGCCATTTACCCATCCTTTCTCATCCTCAAGGATTTCTACCGGATTGGTCAGAAGATCAAAAATAATTCCTTCTTCCTTAGCGTGATGTACTTCTTCCACACGGGCAGGAAGCTCTTCTTCGCTACGACGATATACGATATGTACCTCTGCCCCGAGACGAAGTGCTGTTCTGGCTGCATCCATGGCTACGTTACCGCCACCGACAACGGCTACCTTTTTACCATGCATGATCGGTGTATTGGAATCCTCACGGAAGGCCTTCATCAGATTGCTTCTGGTTAAGTATTCATTTGCAGAAAATACACCGTTTGCCTGTTCTCCCGGAATACCCATGAACTTCGGAAGTCCGGCTCCGGAGCCGATAAATACTGCATCATATCCTTCTTCCTCTAACAGCTCATCAATGGTAACAGACTTACCGACAACAACGTTTGTCTCAATCTTAACACCAAGAGATTTTACATTTTCAATTTCCTTAGCAACAACCTTGGTCTTTGGAAGACGGAATTCCGGAATACCGTAAACCAGTACGCCGCCAGGCTCATGTAATGCTTCAAAAATGGTTACCTCATATCCCATCCTGGCAAGGTCTCCGGCACAGGTAAGTCCCGCAGGACCGGAACCGATCACAGCCACCTTCTTACCGTTTTTCTTTTCTGCACCCTGAGGCTTGATTCCGGCTTCTCTTGCAGAGTCTGCTACGAAACGTTCCAGCTTACCGATGGAAATCGGCTCGCCCTTGATACCACGGATACACTTTCCTTCACACTGGCTCTCCTGCGGACAGACACGTCCACATACAGCGGGAAGTGCGGAGGATTCGCTGATAACCCGGTAAGCGCCTTCCACATCGCCATTTTTTACCTTTTCAATAAAGCCGGGGATATTGATGGATACCGGACATCCCTTGATACACTGTGCATTCTTACAGTTAATACATCTGGAAGCCTCTTCCATGGCTTCTTCCCTGTTATATCCTAAACATACTTCTTCAAAGTTCGTAGCTCTGACCTTGGGATCCTGTTCCCGGACCGGTGTTTTCTTTAATACGTCCATTATTTGTCACCTCCGCAATTTCCACATCCGCCGTGATGTGTATCTCCTTCTTTTGCCCTAAGATAAGCTCTGCCCTCAGCCGTCTTATAGATCTGCTGTCTCTGCATTGCTTCATCAAAGTTTACCAGATGTCCGTCAAACTCAGGACCATCTACACAGGCAAATTTCACTTCATCACCAATAGTAACACGGCAGGCACCACACATACCAGTACCGTCTACCATGATCGGATTTAAGCTGACAACGGTAGGAAGATTTAACTCCTTAGTCAGCTTGCAGACAAACTTCATCATAATCATCGGACCGATTGCCACGCAGACATCGTAATGCTTTCCTTCGTTAATAAGATCCGTAATTGTCTGGGTAACCATACCGCTTCTTCCGTAAGAGCCATCGTCTGTTGTTACATAAAGATTGCCTGCAACAGCCTTCATTTCATCTTCCAGAATTAAGATATCCTTTGTCTTTGCACCTACAATAACATCTGCTGCAATGCCATGCTCATGGAGCCATTTCACCTGCGGATAGACAGGGGCTGTTCCTACACCGCCTGCCACAAACAGAATACTCTTCTTTTTTAATTCTTCTATGTCTTCTTTCACGAATTCAGAAGGACATCCAAGCGGTCCTACGAAATCATGAAACGCATCTCCTGCCTTCAAGGATGACATGTACTGCGTTCCTGCTCCGACAATCTGGAACACAATAGTAACCGTTCCCTTCTCCCTGTCATAATCACAGATCGTCAGAGGGATTCTTTCTGCATCCGCATCAGTTCTTACAATCACAAACTGACCGGGTTCGCAGGACTTTGCTACTCTTTCTGCTTCAACAACCATGTAAAAAATGTTTGCTGTAAGCTCTTTTGCTTCTAAAATCTTGTACATACTAAGCCTCCACTTTATTTATTCAAAGGGATAATCCCCATTTGACCGTTTTCATCGTAAACCAGACGGTTAGGTGTTCCACTGTATACCTCTACCGCATACAGTCTTCCGGTCTTTGTCCGTTTTCCCGCCGAATCGACAATTGATTCGCTTAATTTATAATAATATCCTAAATTTGGGATTTCGACAAGAGTCTCATACTCATAAACGTATCTTCCTTCGATTTCAAAGGAATTCCCCTGCATATCCTTTAGAATATGCTGATCCATAAGTGCTTTTTTCACACGATCAATCGCTGCCTTTACGGTAACCTGTGTCTGTAGCTCGAAATCATAACTCCGGTACACCACTTCACTCATTACCCCTTCTTCGGAAATCACCGCAAATCGGTAATTTGTCCGTCCAAGCGGCATATCAATCGGTTCTGTATATAATAAACTGTTTTCATCCGGTTCGGAACCATCTGTTGTATAGTAAATATTTCCTTCTTCCGCCGTAATTACCTCAATTAAGGTAGGAAGCTGATAATCCCCGCTGCTCGGTGTAACCTCCGGTTTCTCCGGAATAGCAACATCAATGAGATAATAATTCTCTACCGTTTCGCTGCGGATCCCATAATCATTCACGAAAACAGCCTTAATCCGGTGTTCTCCCGGTTCCAGCTGAATTGGCGCCGTATATACCGGACTGTGCTCCTGCGGCTCACTGCCATCGGTCGTATAATAAATGGTTCCCGTGGTATTCGCAGTAATTTTAAGAGAGATCACCTTTTCATAATTTCCGGTAGAATAACCAAATTCCGGTTTCATTGCCATATAGTGCTGGAACTGCGTCTGTACTGCAGTATCCCCACTTTCCATCAGCAATTCATTAATCCTCTCATAATTCTGCTGTCCGGCAAGAATCATAATAATAAAATCAAAATACTGTATCTTCCGTTCCTCGTCCATCGACCGTTTAAAGACAACATTTTCAAGGATTTCTGCCGCCCGTTCTGCCTCGCCAAGCGCATAATAACATTCTGCCTGCATATAAGGAACCCAGGTATCCTCCGGCTGCAGCTTCTCTGCCTTTACAAGATAAGAAAGAGCACGCTCAAACTGTTCCTTATCAATCAGTTCCTCTGCCTGATTGATCTGGTAGGCAGTCGAGTAATTCTGATAAATAAGTCCAGCAAGCAAAATGATAATCAGGGTCATCAGAACCGAAGCAAGCGTGGTAATTAAAATACGTTTTTTTGAAGTAATTCCGTGGAAAATACTTCCTTCCTTAAGGAAATCCTCCTCTTCCGTTTTCCTTCTTACGGGAGAGGGAATTTCAGACAGGTCCGGATTGATTTCTTCTGCAACGGTAGACAGGGTTTCTTCAATGCTGTTTTGGATTTCAGGTTCAAAATCCGGAACAATCCGGATCTCTGCTCCACATCGTTCACAGTAAAGATGTTCTTCCTTCATTTCATATCCGCATCGTGGACAAATCATTTCCGCACCTCCTTCCCTGATCAGATATCAGGCTGCCTGCTTCTGAATAGTTATTATAGTAACTATTCAGAACCACATTCGTAAAACCGCTGTTTCACAGCTTGAGTTTTACTCATGTGGTTACTTCGCCATATAAAATTGCTATTCTGTTTAATTGCAAGCATTCACAGAAAGCAATTTTGTATGGCTCTGAATAGTTACCAAACAGAGCTCACACAGTTATGCAGCAGCATCGCAATTGTCATCGGTCCTACTCCACCCGGTACCGGTGTAATGGCTTCACAGACGGGAAATACGGAATCATAATCCACATCCCCGCAAAGTTTGTTGTTCTCATCCCGGTTAATACCAACGTCAATGACAACCGCACCCTCTTTTACGTAATCTGCATTTACCATCTTCGGCTTACCGATGGCAACAATCAGAATATCTGCCCTCCTGCAGATCTCCTTCAGATTCTTTGTTCTCGAATGTGCGATCGTAACGGTTGCATTCTCACGAAGCATTAATAATGCCATAGGCTTTCCAACAATATTACTTCTTCCTAAAATCACACATTCCTTACCTTCAATTTCGATATTGCTTCTCTTTAAAAGTTCAATAATTCCGGCAGGGGTGCAGGAAATAAAGCCCTTTTGTCCGATACAGAGTGCACCAACGCTTTGGGGATGAAAGCCGTCTACATCCTTTAGTGGAGAAATAGCCTGAATCACCCGGTTTTCATCAATGTGGAAAGGTAATGGAAGCTGCACTAAAATACCGTTTACATCCTTCCGCTCATTCAGTTCTGCGATCAGTTCAAGCAGTTCCTGCTGCGTGGTCTCCTCCGGAAGCTCATAGGATAATGACCGGATTCCAATGTATTCACAGCCCTTTTTCTTATTTCTTACATAAACGGTGGATGCCGGATTATCACCGACCTGCACAACAGCAAGGGTAATCTCAATTCCCTGCTCCTTTAACTGCGCCACCTTTTCCTTCAGCTCATCCTTTAACTGTGTGGATATTTCTTTTCCATTAATGATCTTTGCCATATTCATACTCCTTTAGAATAATCCTGTGATCTTTCCGTCTTGGTTCACATCAATGTCAAATGCTGCCGGATGCTTTGGAAGTCCCGGCATCGTCATAACCGCTCCTGTCAGAACAACAACAAAGCCTGCGCCTGCCGAAACATAAGCCTCTCTTACCTGTAAGGTAAATCCCTCCGGTCTTCCTAAGAGTTCCGGGTCATCCGACAGGGAATACTGCGTTTTCGCCATACATACCGGCAGGTTTCCAAATCCCATATCTTCTATTTTCTTTAACTGCTTTAACGCTGCAGGTGCATAGCTTACACCGTCCGCACCATAAATTTCCCTGGCAACAGTTTCAATCTTTTCCTTTAAGGAAGCTTCATCATCATACAATGGTTTAAAATGGCTTTCCCTGGTTTCTATGGATTTGATAACCTTTTCGGCAAGCTCGATACCGCCCTCGCCACCATCGGTAAAGACTTTTGAAATTGCAAACTCACAGTTCCTCTCTTCACAGAACTGCTTTACACATGCTGTTTCTGCTTCCGTATCGGTATAAAAGCTGTTTAAGGTAACCACGACCGGCACTCCATATCTCTGGAGATTTTCAATGTGCTTTTCAAGGTTCACGATTCCCTTTTTCAAAGCATCCAGATTCTCATTTACAAGGTCTGCTTTTGCAACGCCCCCATTGTATTTGAGTGCACGGATTGTCGCAACAAGAACCACAACATCCGGCTTTAATCCTGCCATACGGCACTTGATATCAAAGAACTTCTCTGCTCCGAGATCGGCACCGAAGCCTGCTTCGGTGATACAATAGTCTGCCATTTTTAAAGCAGCCTTCGTAGCCCTTACAGAATTACAGCCATGTGCAATGTTTGCAAAAGGACCGCCATGGATCAGTACCGGATTGTGCTCTAAGGTCTGCACAAGATTCGGCTTCATCGCATCCTTAAGAAGGGCAGCCATCGCACCTACTGCCTGCAGATCACCTGCCGTAACCGGCTCTCCCTGATAGTTATAAGCAACCACGATACGGGAAAGACGTTCCTTTAAATCCTGCATATCATCTGCCAGACAAAGAATTGCCATGATTTCAGAAGCAACCGTAATAACAAAATGGTCCTCCCTTACCGTTCCATCTGCCTTTGCCCCAAGTCCAACAACAACATTACGCAGCACACGGTCATTCATATCAAGGCATCGTTTCCAGGTCACCTGTCTTGGATCAATCTGCAACTGGTTCCCCTGCTGGATATGATTATCCAGTAATGCGGCAAGCAGATTGTTCGCTGAAGTGATCGCATGAAAATCTCCGGTAAAATGCAGGTTGATCTCTTCCATCGGAACAACCTGTGCATAGCCACCGCCGGCTGCACCACCCTTAATTCCAAAGCACGGACCAAGAGAAGGCTCCCGTAACGCAATAACTGCCTTCTTTCCCATCCGTCCAAAGGCCTGTCCAAGTCCAACGCTGGTTGTTGTCTTTCCTTCTCCTGCCGGTGTCGGATTAATGGCTGTAACGAGGATCAGTTTTCCGTCCGGACGTCCTTTTAATTTTTCAATATATTCCTCGGAAAGCTTGGCCTTATACTTACCATATAATTCCAGTTCGTCTGTTGTAATTCCAAGTGTTTCTGCAACCGATGTGATCGGTTCCATTTTTGCTTCCTGTGCAATTTCAATATCTGTTTTCATCCCTCATAAACCCTTTCTTTCAAACTATAAGTATTCTGAACCGTTCAGCAGCTTTACAGCTACAGACATTCCTCTATGTATTGTTCAAACTGCTCCTGACTCATTAGTACCTTACGAGGCTTCGTACCCTCTTCTTCTCCAACGACACCGGCTTCGCACAGCTGATCCATAATCCTGGCTGCCCGGTTAAAACCAATCTTAAAGACACGCTGCAGCATGCCGATGGATGCTTTATCCTTTTCAATGATGAACTGTGCCGCATCCACAAAGTACTGATCCCGTTCATTACCGCCACCCGGGCTGCCGGCTCCGTCTCCCGAAGCAGCCCCCATGCTTTCCATCTTTTGCTGAATATCGGAATCATAAATATTACCAAGCTGCTGATTCTTCAGGAATTCCACAACATCCGAAACTTCCTTATCTGAAACAAATGCGCCCTGTACCCGGACGGGCTTTGTATAGCCCTGCGGATAAAACAGCATATCCCCCTTACCTAAAAGCTTCTCTGCTCCGTTCATATCAAGGATGGTTCGTGAATCGACACCACTGGATACGCTGAATGCAATACGGCTTGGCATATTTGCCTTAATCAAGCCTGTAATAACATCTACAGAAGGACGCTGGGTCGCAATAATCAAATGGATTCCTGCAGCTCTTGCAAGCTGTGCCAGACGACAGATGGATTCCTCTACCTCGCCCGGGGATACCATCATCAGATCAGCAAGCTCATCCACAATAATCACGATCTGCGGCATCTTCTTCGGAGCCTGCGGATCACCCCTTACAACCATATCTTCGACTTTCTTGTTATATCCTTTGAGATCACGGACATTAAAGTCTGCAAACTTCTGATAACGGTCCGTCATCTCCGCAACACCCCACTGCAGGGCAGCAGATGCTTTCTTAGGATCAGTCACAACCGGAATCATCAGGTGTGGAATTCCATTATAAACACTTAATTCCACTACCTTCGGGTCTACCATAATCAGCTTCACATCCGAAGGATCTGCCTTATAGAGAATACTCATAATCAGGGTATTGATACATACCGACTTGCCGGAGCCTGTTGCACCGGCAATCAGCATATGCGGCATCTTCGCAATATCACTGACCACAACCCGTCCCGCAATATCCTTTCCAACCGCAAACGCGATATTGGAAGGAAATTTCTTAAATTCATCGGTTTCAAGCAGTTCACGCAATCCGACCGCAGTGTTTTCTTTATTCGGAACCTCAATACCAATTGCCGCCTTGCCGGGAATCGGCGCTTCAATCCGGATGTCCGTGGCCGCAAGATTTAACTTGATATCATCCGCAAGGCCGACAATCTTGCTTACCTTGACTCCCTGCTCCGGCTGCAGTTCATAACGTGTTACGGCAGGACCCTGACTGATATCTGTAATCGTTACCCGAACTCCGAAGGTCTGCAGGGTCTGCTGCAGACGCTGCGCGGTTTCACGAAGCTCGTTTCCGGCATTCTTATTCTTTTTGCCCATGCTCTTCGTCAGGAGGCTGATCGGTGGGAACTGATATTCCTTTGGGCGTACCGGCTGGTTTCCGGGACTTCCCTGGGGCAATCCCTGTGATATCTGTCCGGAAGCACGATTCTGTGCGGAAACCGTCTGTGCCTGTGATAAACGATCTGCTCCGGCCGATGACACACCGGATATCATGCCGGATGCCGAACACCTGGCCGGTTCCGGCTGTGGATCTGTCGTAAATGGAATACCGAACGGATCCTCCTTCGGAAGCTTCGCCGCCAGACGTGATTTTACGGATGTTGGCATCTCCTCTTCTGCATAAGGGCTTACAATCTCTGAAATATCATCACTCTGCTGTTCCCCGACTGCTCCGTTAATCCGAATCTTACTGAAATCAAAACCGCCAGACGGTTCTTCATGTGTAATCACCGGCTGGGCTGCTGCTGACTGAGCAACTACCGGCCGGGCTGCCACTGGCTTCTGGTATGTATCTTCCGGTATCACTTCCTCATCGATATGAATATGAGGTTTTTCCATCTGTTCCTCAAAGTCGGACAGGTTAATCTCATGGATATCATCCCGTTCACGCACCACCGGCTCTTCATGGTGTTCTGCGGTAAGTGAAGTATCCATCATGACACCGGTTATCTTTTTATCCATACGAAGGATCTTCTGATCCTCCTTCTGTTCTTCCCGGAGCCGCCGTTCTTCTTCTCTCTGCTTCCGAAGCTCTTCTGCTTCCTCCCTGCGCTTCTGCGCGCGTTCCCTACGGTAAGCGGCATCTTCCCTGGAACGTTCATAAACCTTCCGGCTTCCGTTCTTAACGCCCTTCATAAAGGACTTATCAGTAATTACAATCAACGCAATAATGGCAATCACCAAAAGGGTCAATACGGTTCCAATGAGTCCTAAAAAATGAAAGGCAAGATAGGCAAAGGAACCGCCTAAAATTCCCCCGCCGTTCCGGTTCGTGCTGCATGCTTCATAAATTCCCTTAAAATCGTAAGAAGCAGCCTCCTGTGGTGCTTTCGTAAACAATTCGCACAGCATGCTGACAATGAGATATAAGCATACTGCTGCAATGATCTTCCTTGTGGCAATCACGCTTCCACTGTTAATCATGGCAAATGCAATGATCAAAAACAGGAAAACCGGAATCAGATATGCGGTAAGTCCAAAGATGCCGAACATCACCCCACTGATTGCATTTCCCATTACACCCACAATTCCAAAATTACATAAAAACAGAAAAACGCACAACGCAAACAGGGCAATCAAAATCACTTCACTTTTGATTGCCACATCCATTGGCTCACTCTGACGCTGGCTCTGATTCCGGCTCCGGCTTCTGTCTGACGTGTTTGTTTTTCTGGTGCCGCTGCTTTTTCTGGTGTTACTTTTCTTATTCTGTGCCATACTACATCCCTTTCAGCACTATATCTTGTGCTTACATAGTCTTAATTAGTATAGCATTTTTTCTTTTTGCTATCAATGAGAGAATGTAGTTTTTTCATGGCATCCCCGATCCCACCGGTATCATTAATGATTCCCTCTTCAACCGCTTCCTTACCTACAAGGATCGTCCCGACATCCTTCGTCAACATCTCCGTTTCCATCATCAGTTCTTCAAAGCGTGCCCGCGTGATGTTGCAGTGATGACAGACGAATCCGGTAATCCTGTCCTGAATCTGTTTAAAATAATCAAAAGTCTGCGGAACACCGATCACCATACCGTTCATACGCACAGGATGAATGACCATTGTTCCCGTCGGCACAATATAAGAATAATCGGTACTGACCGCAATCGGGACACCGATCGAATGACTTCCTCCAAGCACCAGGGAAACGGTCGGCTTACTTAATGAAGCAATCATTTCCGCAATGGCAAGTCCCGCTTCCACATCTCCTCCGACCGTATTTAAGAGAATCAATACCCCATCAATATTTTCACTGTCTTCAATGGCGGCAAGCTGCGGCAGAATATGTTCATACTTTGTGGTCTTGGAATTGCTTCCCAGATTATCGTGTCCTTCAATTTCACCAATTACTGAGATCAGATGAATTGTATTTTCCTTATCATTTTTATTTAAGGTTGCCTGTCCGGTTTCTTCAATTCTCCGGTCACGGTTCTTTTCTTCCTCTGCTCTTTTATTCTGTTCGTTTTCCAAGCGGTCTTCCCTCCCAAAACATAATAAATGCACCGGAAATCTCCTTTCCGATGCGTTTATTATGTCCTTAATAAGGATTCTTATTCGTATGTAACCGCCTCTAACCTTTCCGGTCCCTTTCTTTCATTTCATCAAGCTTCCGGTCAAATGCAAGCATATCGTCCATATTGACTTCAACATCGAAATCAAGCTGTCGGGAAACATGCTTTTTCGGTCCCGGCAGAGGATTCTCCAGATATTTCACCTTTCTTCCATCCGGAGCCGTGAAGAAATCCGGATTCTCCGGCCGCTTTTCTTCCCCTGGCAATTCATCCGTGAAGCGCCAGTCATCCAAATCATCGTCCGGATCGTACCGCCACTCTTCAGGTGTAGCAGCTGATTCTTCTGACTCATGATCCGGTATTTCCTGTCCGTGAGCTTTCACTTCCACGCCATGCTTCTTATAACACGTCTGACCAGCATTACACAGAAGGCCAAGCAGAATGACTCCTGCAGCATAAATTACATATTTCAGTTCCAATCCCTGACAGGTTCCCGGCAGATCCTTAAGCAGTCCGAACCACCATCTGACCTGACCGGATATTGTTTCTCCGGATATTCCGGTATACTTCAGCAGCATTGCAAATGTTCCAAGGAGCATTCCAAGAATTACGAGAAGAGTCTGTAAAAATGTAGGCATAACCTGATTCTGATCTTCCCTAAGCTCCTGATCCTGTTTCCGGATGAGCTTCTTAGTTGAAGCATGCATCCTTATCAGTACTCCCACAAGCAGAATTATCAGAAGGAAGCCTGCATAGTTCCAGACGCAGACCACTCCAAGATATCCCCCCATCAGGATCAGATATAAACCACAGATACAGCTTCTTTGCCACCCCTTTTCTTTTGAAAGGATATAAAAGCAGCCAATCATAAGAAAAACCAATCCAAAATGGAAAAGATAAAAGCTGACCGGCTCAGCATTTCCGACAGCAATCAGTATAGACGGAATTGCTGCAAGAATCGTTGCTGAAAAAAAAGCTGCTGTTTCTCCATACAGGCAGCACATGGCACGCAGAAAGAAATACAGTGCTGCCACCTGTAAAACTCCCTGTAGTACCAACACGGCTTCCGGGTGATTTCCACATAATGCCAGCAGCTTCGATAATATATCCGTGTAGGCTAAGGCCAATCCGGAAGAAAGTACAGGCATGCTCTCTTCCGCCCTGATCATGGCGTGTTCATAATATCCATAATAGTCAGTAACCATATTCCAGTGGAGAAATACATATAATGCACGAACTCCCGCCACCAATATGGTCCATATAATGATTGACGCTCTCCGTTTCTTACTTTTCACATTATCCCCCCACATGCCTTTAAACATGCCATATTAGTACAATGAAATATAAAAGCTAAACACAGTTCAATGCATACTCAAGATCTGCAATAATATCCTTTACATTCTCAATTCCAACGGAAAAACGAATCAGATCCGGCGCCACTCCGGCTTCCTTCAGCTGTTCGTCTGTCATCTGACGATGCGTGTGGCTTGCCGGATGAAGGACGCAGGTCCGTGCATCCGCCACATGTGTCACAATGGCTGCCAGCTTTAAATGTGCCATCATTTCTTCCGCGGCTGCTCTTCCACCCTTTAATCCAAAAGAAACAACTCCGCAGGTTCCCTTCGGCATATACTTCTTCGCAAGTTCATAGTACTTGTTGGATTTGAGTCCCGGATAGTTTACCCAGGCTACCTTTTCATGGCTTTCCAAAAATTCAGCTACCTTTTGAGCATTATAACAATGACGTTCCATACGGAGCGGCAGGGTTTCCAAACCGATATTCAGTAAAAACGCATCGTGTGGTGACTGCACAGAGCCAAGATCACGCATTAACTGTACCGTTGCTTTCGTTATGTATGCCGCTTTTCCGAATTTCTCCACATAGGTTACCCCATGATAAGAGTCATCCGGCTTGCAAAGTCCCGGAAATTTCTCCGGATATCTGGAGAAATCAAAGTTGCCGGAATCTACAATCGCGCCTCCGATCGTCATGGCATGTCCATCCATATACTTGGTAGTAGAATGGGTTACAATATCCACGCCAAACCGGAAAGGATTGCAGTTAATCGGTGTTGCAAAGGTATTATCTACAATGAGTGGCACCTCATGGTCATGCGCTGCTTTTGCAAACTTTTCAAAATCCAGAACAACCAGTGCCGGATTGGCAATGGATTCTGCCATCACACATTTGGTATTCGGACGAAATGCCTTGTTAATCTCTTCGATCGGCCAGTCCGGATCCACAACTGTGCACTCAATTCCCATCTTCTTCATAGTTACAACAAGCAGATTAAAGGTTCCCCCATAAACCATGGAGGACATCACCACATGGTCTCCGGCCTCACAGATATTAAACACAGCATAGTAGTTAGCCGCCTGACCGGATGAAGTAAGCATGGCTGCCACTCCACCCTCTAATTCACAGATTTTCTCTGCAACATAATCATTCGTCGGATTCTGGAGTCTGGAATAAAAATATCCGGACTCTTCCAGATCAAACAGCTTCCCCATCTGTTCGGAAGTTTCATATTTGAAAGTGGTACTCTGATAAATCGGAAGAATTCTCGGTTCTCCGTTCTTCGGCTGCCAGCCTGCCTGTACACAGATCGTTTCTTTTTCGTAATTCCTGTTCATTACTGCCCCCATATTTTGATTTTATGGTAACTGTTCAGTACCTTCACAGTTACGATGCAAAATCCATTCCAAATCGCCTTCGCCGATGGGATTTTGCATTACTGAATCATTATCTTACGGTCTCAGCAGTAAATGCTTCGACCTGTACTGAATAGTTACGATTTTATTATAAACAGCTCTTCTTATTCATCCCAGTTATGATACACTGCCTGTACATCATCATCTTCATCCAACAGATCCAGCGTTCTCTGCAGATTCTTCACAGCGGTTTCATCGGTGAGTTCTACATAGTTCTGGGGAATCATGGTTACTTCGGAAGATGCCATTTCAATTCCGGCATCCTGCAATGCCTTTAATACGGCATCAAAATCATCCGGGGATGTAAGAATTTCAAAGCTGTCCTCTTCTTCTGCGAAATCCTCTGCGCCTGCATCCAAGGCAAGCATCATCAGTTCATCTGCATCTCCATCGTATTCTTCCTTATCAATGATGATCTGTCCCTTCTTGTCAAACATAAAGGAAACACATCCTGGTGTACCCACATTACCGTTTCCCTTGGTAAATGCATTACGTACATTGGCTGCGGTACGGTTCTGATTGTCAGTAAGTGCATCCACGATAATCGCGATTCCGTTCGGTCCGTATCCTTCATATGTAACATACTTGTAGTTAACGCTTCCGTCATCTCCGGCTGCTTTCTTAATACCACGGTCAATGGTATCGTTCGGCATATTGTTAGCCTTTGCTTTCGCGATAACCTGTGCAAGCTTGGAATTGTTCGCCGGATCCGGTCCGCCTTCCTTTACAGCAACAGCAATTTCCCTGCCGATAATGGTAAAAACCTTACCCTTTGCTGCATCGTTCTTCTCCTTCTTATGCTTAATGTTTGCAAATTTTGAATGTCCTGACATACCTGTACTCCTCTTTTCATCTATTCGTTTTTTGTGGTGACATTTTGCTGTGGTTCCTGTTTCTTTTTCGTAACAAGAACACTCTTTATCATCTTATGCTCTACAGACAGAATTTTAAAATTATATCCATCCACATCTACGGAAAAGTCTTCATTTTCCTCCGGGATCTTATCCATCTTAGAGATCATAAAGCCATTTAATGTTTCAAATTCCTCCTCATGGAAAGAAATGTGGAACCGTTCCTCCAGCTCCTTAAGCGGCGTGATTCCATCAATAATATATTCGTCTTTATTGCCGGTTTCTTCGATATACTGCTCATCCTCGTCGTACTCATCCTGAATGTTGCCAACGATTTCTTCCAGAATATCTTCCATGGCAAGAACACCCTTGGTCTGTCCGTATTCATCCACGACAATCACCATCTGGGTTTTGGTCTTCTGCATCATCCGGAACAGATCGGCAATATTCTTGGTCTCCGGAATCACCATTGCTTCACGTAAAAGCCCTTCAATGCTTCCGACACTCTTTCCGGCATTTTCTTCCTTACGGTCTGCCACAATGGCATCACGGAAATGCAGGATTCCGACGATCTCATCAATATTTTCATGATAAACCGGAAAGCGGCTTTTCCCCGCATCCAGCATCTGGGTTATGGCATCCTCCAACAGGGTATCCTGATCAATGGCAAGAATGTTCTTGCGGTTCGTCATGATATCCTTTGCCTCTTTATCTCCGAACTCAAAAATGTTCGTAATCATTTCTGCTTCCGTCGCCTGAAACACGCCCTGCTCATGACCTTCGTTCACCATCGAAATAATTTCCTCGGTTACATGATCCGAATTGTCATTGCCAAGCTTTTTCAGGTGATGCCAGAAACTCTTTACGGAATTTGCCGAAGATGCATCATCTTCCATTTTTTCATCTCCTTTGTATCGTATAAATATCAAAATAAACTATATCATTTCCTCTTTGTATCGTCAAGCAGACTGCACTTATGTACCCAGCTCCAGGCTGATCATCAGTCCCTTGTTTACCTGACGCATCATATCTTCATCCAGATGACACACGCGGTCCTTCAGCCTTCTCTTATCAACGGTCCGCAACTGTTCTAATAAAATCACTGAATCACGCTCCATATCATACCGTTTAGCACTCAGCTCGATGTGCGTTGGAAGCTTTGCTTTATTCTGTTTTGAGGTGATAGCTGCAACAATGATCGTCGGGCTGTGTTTATTCCCCACATCATTCTGCACAATCAGTACAGGACGGATTCCTCCCTGTTCCGAGCCAACCACCGGTCTTAAGTCACAATAATATACATCTCCACGTCTCATAATAATCCCTTCGTTCCAAACTGGTTTCCTTTTTCAGTAGTAAGTATAGCCGGATTGTCCGAAAGGTATACTTTGAATTTATTCAAGATATATCCACAGATTTTCAATGAGATCGGAAGCAATCATTCCATGCTTTCCTTTCTTTAATGCTGCTTCATCCCCCGCAAGTCCATGAAGGAAAACACCCTTTGAGGCTGCATCAAAAGCCGGAATCCCCTGTGCCAGAAGGCTTCCGATCACCCCGGTCAGCACATCACCGCTCCCTGCCGTTGCCATTCCATCATTCCCTGTAGAATTCAGATACAGGGCTGCCCCATCCGTAACCACTGTACAGGCATCTTTGGAAACCAGAATGCAGTGGCTCTGTTCCTGAAAGATACGTATTGCCTTCTCACGCTCCTGCTCATAATCCGTCAGCGCAAGTCCTGAAAGCCTCAAAAGCTCTCCGGGATGAGGGGTCAGAACAACCGGCAGGTTCAATGCCTTTTCCCTCAAAAGCTCCATCAGCGCTGAATCTTCCGCAACCAGATTCAGTGCATCCGCATCCAAAACCATGGGAATCCTTGCTTCACGCAATAATATCGCAAGGTTTTCCTTCGCCTCTTTCGAGGTTCCGATTCCGGAACCGGCTACCAGTACATCTGCCCATTTGAGGTCCTTCACCGGATCCGTTGCAAGCATGGCTTCCGGAAGTACCGTGCGCAGTAAGGTATGGTTCGATTCCTCTGTCAGTACCTTCAGCATGCCTGCTCCAGAACAGAGAACCGCCCTTGCACAAAGAAGTGCCGCGCCGCTCATTTCCCGGCTTCCGGCATATAACAGAACCTTTCCGAAGGTTCCCTTATGTCCGGAAGTTTTTCTTTGCGGCAGCAGATTCTTCGCTTCTTCCTTCTCATAAGTAAATGCCGTTTCTGCGCAGATGCCGTAATTTTCGATTCCCACATCCCGCAGATAAATCCTGCCACAATATTCTTTTCCTGGATACAGGAGATGCGCCTTTTTCAGATACTGGAAGGTCACCGTGAGATCTGCTTTCACGGCTTCGCCGCATACAGCTCCCGTATCGGTATCAATGCCGCTTGGAAGATCCACCGCACAGATCACCGGAGAAATTCCATTCAGGCATTCTGTGCCTGCTTTTTCTCCATGAAAAGAAGTTTTCCCCTGGAAACTACATCTATATTCATTTATCTTATGAATCATTGCACGGGCTTTCCCTCGCACCTCACCGGTAATCCCGATTCCAAGCAGGGCATCTATAATAATATCATATTCTCTGTCCGGCCATGTGTCACAGATGGAAAACCCTAAATGTAGCAGGATCTCCCTCTGCTTCCCGGCTTCTTCTGAATAATTCCCCTGCATCTGGAAAAAGGTCACCTGCCGGCCTGCCTTGGCAAGAAGACGTCCGATTGCCAGTCCATCCCCGCCGTTATTTCCTTTTCCTGCCACAATCAGTATCCGGTTCCGGTCAGGATAACGCTTGATAATCACCTCTGCGACAGCCAGTGCCGCACGTTCCATTAATACCATGGACGGAATTCCGGCCTGTTCGATCGTTCCGTGATCACATGCTTTCATCTCTGATGCGGTTACTACATATTTCATTCTGGCACCCTCACTTTCTCCTTCGGATATAAGGCAGGCAGTGGTTTTCTTTCTGCCACTGCCTGTATAATTTTGGTCTTATATGTTTTCTGTTGCCATGCATATGAGAAAATGATCCAGTGGATCATTTTTGAGTTTCTAACGATTATTCTTTCTTTTCTGTTTCTTCCGGTCCGGTATGATCCGGATTTTCCTTCTCGTATTTCATGTCAAAGATCTCGATCACCTCGGCACCAAAAATATCGTGCATATAGGAATACAGCTCCTGATTCATCTGCTCCATTTCCTGCTTACGGATGAGCCGCTTCTTTAATTCAACCCGGATCGCCGCTACCCATTTGGCCGTCTCTTCAATCTCTGCTTCATTCGCCTTTAAGGTATCATAACAGATATCCATAGTCTGCAGCATCAGTTCCCGGTTCACCCGGTCAATCTCCCTCGGCAGTTCAATAAGCTGATCCTCATACATGGTAAGCCGCTCATTACATTCGTTAATGAGACGCTTGTTGTCTTCCATTTTCTTCAATGCCTTTTGATTATTACCCTCAGCAGTACCTTCGGCATTTTCTACAATTTCCTGCATCAGCTTTTTCTTAAGACGCTTGATATCCTTACTCTCTGTAGTCGCCTTTCCCTGCTTTTTCAGAAGGTCATTGAGTTCTTCTTCCAGACGCAGGATCGTCTTATTCGGATTCGTCTGCGTAAACAGCCGGTGCCATTTATTATCCAGAGTCAGTATTGGTATTTTCTTTTCTTTTAATGCAGGCGAATAGATTTCATCCTTTCGGGACATACCATCACCATCCTCGTTTATTCGTTACTGTTTCTCATACTTCGTCCCGGCAGCTTCTATTCCTCTTTTTCGGTTTCGTATCGGTTAATATTATAGGTAAGCTTCATTAAGGAATCCGACAGATGAACATTCTCTACCTGAATCTCCTTAGGCAGGTTCAGATCAATGTGGGCGAAGTTCCAGATTCCCTTAATATCCTGTCTGGCAAGCCGCTCTGCAACCTCTAATGCACTGGCCTTCGGAATGGTTAAAACAGCAATATCAATTTCATTTTCTTTGACAAAGGTTTCCAGCTCCTCCATGGGCCGTACCTCGAGGTCCCGGATCTTCTTCCCGAACAGTGCCGGATTGTTGTCAAAGATTCCACGGAAGAGAAATCCTCTCCGCTCAAAATTCATATAATTGGCAAGCGCCTGACCCAGGTTTCCGGCTCCGATAATAATCAGATTGTGTGTCTTGTGAAGTCCTAAGATCTTGCCGATCTCTTCGTACAGGTACTCTACCTTGTAGCCATATCCCTGCTGTCCAAATCCTCCGAAATTATTAAAATCCTGCCGGATCTGAGACGCCGTCACCTTCATAATCGCACTCAGTTCCTGTGATGAAATCCGTTCGATTCCATCGTCCTTCAGCTCTCCCAGATAGCGGAAATACCTGGGCAGACGGCCGATTACCGCCTGTGAAATTTCTTTATTATCCAATGGAGTTCCCTCCCTGATGAATTGATGATTTTCTTATGATTAATTTTAGTACACTGTTAAAACCTTGTCAATGTACTCAAACCAGAATCCATTTTCCCTTCAGAAGATTTAGAATATCGTTTTCTCTTACCGTCAATTTTATCGGGTCATTTATCTGGTCATTTTTCAGTTCGTGATGACCCGGTAATTCTTTTTGACTTATATACACACCCCGCGCATACTATAAAAATGACGGGTGTCTTACCCGTCATTTGGTGGGCCCGGGTCTTTCGACCAGCCCAATGATTTAACGCGTTTCCACGCGGCAGATTCCTGTCTGCATTATCATATATTTAAGATGTCGGGGTCAAAAGCCCCCGACTTTGATACCTACAGCAATTCCTCCAACGTCTCACGGATTGCCTTAATAAACTCGAGACTGTTTAAGATCACCGGATGCTCACAGGTGGAGATCAGGGAAAGGCTTTTGGTCATCTTACCGTCCTCGACGGTCTTAATGCAGGCCTTCTCCAGCTTGTCTGCAAATTCCATCAGTTCCCTGTTTCCATCCAGTTCTCCACGCTTACGCAGTGCACCGGACCATGCAAAAATGGTTGCAATGGAGTTCGTCGAAGTCTCTTCGCCCTTTAAATGCTTGTAGTAATGGCGCTGTACCGTGCCATGTGCCGCCTCGTACTCATACACGCCGCTCGGAGAAACAAGTACCGAGGTCATCATGGACAGATCCCCATAGGCAGTTGCCACCATATCGGACATCACATCGCCATCGTAGTTCTTGCAGGCCCAGATAAAGCCTCCTTCTGAACGAATGACTCTTGCTACCGCATCATCAATCAGGGTATAGAAATATTCAATACCGAGCTCTTCGAATTTACCCTTGTATTCTGTATCATAAATCTCCTGAAAAATATCCTTGAAATCATGATCGTACTTCTTGGAGATCGTATCCTTTGTGGCAAACCAGAGATCCTGTTTGGTATCAATCGCATAATTAAAGCAGGCTCTTGCAAAGCTGCTGATGGACTTATCCGTATTATGGATTCCCTGAATTACGCCAGGTCCTTCAAAATTATGGATCGTTTCACGGATTTCCGTGCCATCCTCTGCCGTATAAACAAGCTCCGCCTTTCCTTTGCCCGGAACCTTGATTTCAACGTTCTTATAAACATCCCCATAGGCATGTCTTGCAATGGTAATCGGCTTTGTCCAGTTCTTTACATAAGGGACGATTCCCTTTACCAGAATCGGTGCGCGGAATACGGTTCCGTCCAGGATCGAACGGATTGTTCCGTTCGGGCTCTTCCACATTTCCTTCAGATGGTATTCCGTCATTCTGGCTGCATTCGGTGTGATGGTTGCACATTTTACGGCAACACCGTATTTCTTTGTTGCTTCCGCACTGTCTACTGTTACCTGGTCGTCGGTTTCATTACGATGCTCCAGACCAAGGTCATAATACTCGGTTTTCAGATCAATAAAGGGAAGAAGAAGCTCCTCCTTAATCATCTGCCATAAAATTCGTGTCATTTCATCCCCGTCCATCTCGACTAAGGGCGTGGTCATTTTAATCTTGTCCATGAATTTTGTCCTTTCCGGTTCTGTTTATTCATCCTGATAACGCTTTTCATTCGTTACTGAAAATTCTCGTATAATCCGTTCTTCACAATGTTGTCAAAGGCATTAATCATATGCTGCGTGGCATACTTTTCTGCCTCATCCGGCTTCTTGGCCTTAATCGCCTCCATAATCAGACGATGCTCTTCGTTGGAGGCCATGCTTCTTTCCTTGGTAGACAAGGTTTTCCTGCGGATCCGTATAACATACTGGTGAAAATCCTGTAACAGATTTTCCAGCATCTTGGAATCACAGGAGGCATACAGAATATGGTGGAAACGGTTATCCAGTTCTGCCATCTGCTCCATATGTCCTTTGGAAGCATGGAAGCTTGCCAGATATACATTTTCTTCCAGCTCCTCCATCTGCTCTTCCGTAATATGTTCTGTTGCAAGACGCGCACACATTCCCTCTAAGGAAGAACGAATCATGTAGATGTCCTTGACATCCTTTGCGGTAATACCGGTTACATAGGCTCCTTTATTGGGAACAATCTGAATCAGCCCTTCTAATTCAAGCTGCCGGAAAGCCTCACGGACAGGGGTTCTCGATACCCCAAGCTCCTCTCCTATGGCAACCTCCTTTAATTCTTCATTCTCCTTATATTTTCCATTCAGAATATCCTCACGAAGCTTGTGAAAGACTCTTCCCCGCAGGGAATATTTGTCTGTCACTTCCTGTTTCACATCATATCTGCTCATTGCTGTTCTTTCCTGCTTTCTATTGTCTGCCCTGCAGCCGATTTATTTCCTCCAAGGCTCATTATACATGTATTTGGTCAGTCATACAATGAAATATTAAGTTTATCACAAACCTCACCGATTTTTGCAACCAGCTCGTTGTCTGTCATAACCGTCACACGTCCATCCTCATACTGCTGGTCTACCCATACCTTCAATTCATGTACCAGAGGTGAAGATTTCTCAAGCTGTTTGTCTGCCGGAAGCTTGTAATAGGAATTAATCCAGTGCGCAATTCCTGCAAGCCCGGAGGTATTCGATACAGCACACAATACCGGACGGTTCAGGAATTTATCAGTATCAAAAATATTATATATTTCTTCGTTCTTTAGTAATCCATCCGCATGTACACCGGCTCTTGTTACATTAAAGTTTTTGCCGACAAACGGAGTTCTGGACGGAATATGGTATCCGATTTCCTTCTCATAATACTCTGCCAGCTCGGTAATCACGGTTGTATCCATGCCATTCAGACCGCCCTTTAGCTGCGCATATTCAAATACCATAGCCTCGAGCGGAGTATTTCCGGTACGCTCTCCGATACCAAACAAAGACGTATTCACTCCGGAGCAGCCATATAACCATGCCGTTGTCGAATTGACCACCGCCTTATAGAAGTCATTATGTCCATGCCATTCCAGCAGCTCATGAGGCACACCGGCATGTGTATGTAATGCATAAATAATACCCTGTACGCTTCTCGGGATAACGGCACCGGGATAATTCACGCCATAGCCCATTGTATCACAGGCCCGAACCTTGATCGGAATCTTGTATTCCTCCATTAATTTCATCAGTTCCAGACAGAATGGTACAACATAGCCATAAATATCTGCTCTGGTAATATCCTCCAGATGGCATCTTACACTGATTCCCTCTTCGAGGCAGTCTCTTACCACACTCAAATAATGTTCCATCGCCTGACGACGATTCATCTTTAGTTTCAGGAAAATATGATAGTCGGAACAGCTGACCAGAATTCCGGTCTCCTTCATACCAATTTCTTTTACCAGTTTAAAATCTTCCTTACTCGCCCGAATCCAGCTTGTGACTTCCGGGAACTGATATCCCCGTTCCATACACTTATAAACCGCATCACGGTCCTTCTTGCTGTATAAGAAGAATTCGCTCTGACGGATCATTCCATTCGGTCCGCCCAGCCGATGCAGATAATCATAAATGGTTACAATCTGCTCCGTTGTATACGGTGCTCTGGACTGCTGTCCATCGCGGAATGTTGTATCCGTAATCCAGATGTCCTTCGGCATATTGTGAGGCACGATCCTGTCATTAAACGGGATCTTCGGAACCTCGGAATAAGGAAACATGTTACGGAATACGTTCGGCTTCTCCACATCATCCAGAATATACATATGCTCTTCGATTTCAAGCAGGTTATTCTTGGAATTCAATGTCACCGGTCTGTTAAGGAAATTGCTGTTATTATCGTCCACTACCATATCACCCTCCAATTATTGCAAATGCAATGAATTATTGTAATTTTTAACTGTAAGATCGTTAAACAATTACAATTTTTGCAGAATTATACAATATACTTGTATAATTCTTACTATGCATAATTGTATACAATGATACGCATTGTGTCAAGACCTATATTTGTTACTGCTCACTCCTGAATCATGTTCTTGTTACAGTTCTTACCTGTTTACCAGTCGCTTCCCCAGTCACTGCTTCCGGAATCCCAGCTGTCGCTCGAACTCCAGTCATAGCTGCTGTCTGAGCTGTCGGAACTGCTTGAATGATGATCCTCATAGGCCTGATCATAGGTGGAGGAATCAGTAAACCGTTCCACGCCGTAATCCCAGTCACCGGAGCTGTCATAATCCTTACCAAGATTATAATCCCAAATATCCTGATACTGGTCATAGTCCTCGTCGGATTCTACCCAGCCTCCCGTCAGCGTATCGTCTACCGGATCGTAGCCATAATCCTCATATTCATACCAGGTATTATAGTAGTGATAAAGCATTTTATCATCTACCTTATAATAACCTTCATGCCGGTTCGCTACGAGCGAACAGGATGAGATCCATGTGGCGATGACAATCACAACTGCCACACCGAAGAGTATATAAGAAGCTACCGTAAACGCCTGATCTGCCGCTTTTTTTACCTTTCCGACTGCCCCTTTGGACTTCGGGGAACCGTTCTTTCGAAGCTGGCTGTTGCGCTTCTGATTCAGGATTTCTTCTTTCAGCTTCATGTAAAGCTCATTCACCGCATAAGCTTCATCGGTTCCCTGATAGCGGATGGCTCGCTGCCCGTTATCCTTATTCTTATAAACAATGAACTCACCTTTTTCATTCCGGTAAATACCAAAGGCACGTGGCTGCTGGTAATTCCTTCCTATGAAAAAGCGTGTCGTTTCTTCCGGTGGCAGATGATGATTTACATACCACTGTTTCAGTTCTTCGATCGTTTTGGGTGTCTGATCGGTTGCCCGCTTATAGGCCTTGTTGACGCCCCCACAATTAGGACATTTTTCATCCGTGTCATCGATCCAACTATTGCAATATTCACACTGTACTTTCATACCCTCTCCCTTTTCTCCCGTCCTATGTAAAAGTTCTATACAAGTCGGAATTCTGCTTTCTGCCCGGCATCACTGTTGCCACCGATATAAATCTCGAATCTGCCTGGTTCTGCTACATATTCCATATCAATATTATAAAACCGAAGCATCTTCTCCGTGATTTCAAAGGTTACCTCCCTGCTTTCACCGGGCTGTAAGATAATTCTCTGAAAACCTTTTAACTCTCTCACCGGTCTTGCCACACTGCCTGCCACATCCCGGATATAAAGCTGAACAACCTCAGTTCCTGCACGGTTTCCGGTATTCTGCACCATGATCTTAGCAGTAAGGTTCTCTTCCCTGGTCATGATTTCACTGCTCAAT
>Ga0129315_1000189_pt1 | contig 67390 bp, 75 predicted proteins | sample Cm827metagenome_FD_94432 | JGI IMG/M metagenome (GOLD analysis project Ga0129315, IMG submission 94432) | Eastern black-and-white colobus group fecal microbial communities from Wisconsin, USA - Cm827 metagenome | ecosystem: Host-associated > Mammals > Digestive system > Large intestine > Fecal... | reverse complement strand
CTTACCAGAAACAGCACGGACGAGGAATTCACCAGTTCTGTACCAACGGACTTTACCATGTATGACAAAACGGATGTGGAGCATGTCGGCTGGTATTATGTTCCTGTAGAGAACGGTGCACCGTTGTGGATGGATCCTTATCTCAACGGTAATGTGAATGTTTATATGATTTCTTATGTTGTTCCGCTGTATGTTGACGGGGAATCCGTTGGTATTATCGGAATGGATATTGATTTTTCACAGATTACGGGAATGGTTGAAAAAACAAAGGCATTTTCTACCGGATATTCCTTCCTTTATAAGCCGGATGGCTCCATTATGTATCATCCCGAGATGGAAAACGGCGCGGATCTTGAGCAGCTTGGGATGACGGCAGATGAAAAGGCATGGATGTGTGATGCAGCAAATGAGGGACAGGTAGAGGGCTTTAGCAGTAACGGAACAAAGACCAGTGCGGTATTCTATACGCTGGATAATGGAATGATGGTAGCTCTGTCTGCCCCGGACAGTGAGATTACCGCAGATGCGGTAAGCCTGTCGGCCATGATGATCGGAACCTGTGTGGTATGTCTGCTTATCTGTATCGTACTTGCGGTTATTTTAAGCAGGAGTATTGCAGCTCCGATAACCGGCATCACGAAGGTCATCCGTCAGACAGCGGATCTTGATTTCCAGAAAACAAAATCAGGGGAATCCCTGGTAAAACGCAAGGATGAAACCGGTGTGATGGCGGGGGCTGTCAGCGATATGAGAAAGGTATTCCGTGAACTGATCGGAGACATTACAGCTGCGGAAACAACCATTCTGACGGATATGGATAAGCTGGATTCCATCATGCAGGCAAACAGTGAAATGGCAGAGGATAATTCCGCAACCACGCAGGAAATGGCAGCCGGTATGCAGGAGACAACAGCAAGCGCATCCATGATTACCGGTAACATTGATGGGATTAAGCAAAATACGGAAGATATAAAGGAGCTTTCAAAGGAAGGACAGGAGACCTCAGTACAGGTGAAGGGCAGAGCTGACCGGCTCCAGAGCACAACCATTTCTTCAAGCAATAAGGCACTGGCAATTTTCGAGGAGATGAAGATAAAAACCCAGGAAGCCATTGAGAAGTCCAAGGCAGTTGACCAGATTAACAATCTGACCGAAAACATCAAACAGATTTCATCCCAGACCAATCTCCTTGCCCTGAATGCCAATATTGAGGCAGCACGTGCCGGTGAAGCAGGAAAAGGCTTTGCCGTTGTGGCAACAGAGATTGGAAATCTGTCAAATCAGACCTATGCAACGGTGGATGGTATTACGGAAATGGTTACGGAGGTCAACAGTGCCGTTAACAGTATGACCGACTGTATGACGACGATTATGGATTTCCTGGAAAATACGGTAGTGCTTGATTATAATTCCTTCAGGGAGATCGGTAAGGAATATCAGGCGGATGCCAATACCTTTGCGGATGCAATGGGAAGAATTTACAGTGAGATTACAAAGCTGGATGAGCAGATCAGTGATATTGCAGAGAATGTGACCAATGTCAGTGAAACGATCAGCCAGTCCGCACAGGGTGTCAGCCAGATCGCGGAGAAATCCTCCGATGCTGCTGCAAAGACCACAGAGGGCTATGAGCTGCTTCGTGAAAGCCGTGACAGCATTGCAAAATTAAGAACCATCATTGAACGGTTCCAATTATAGAAGGTCTGCATAAGGACTGGAAAAGGAGTGGATGAAGAATGGCACATTTAACTATTGATTTTTTCTCAAACTGTCTGCGCAGGACGGTGCAGTTTCAGATGATTATTCCGGGAGATTTCTGCAATACCTGGCAGATTGAGCAGAAGCGTAAAGGGAAACGGATGAAGACTCTTTTTCTTCTGCATGGATATACCGGTGCTGCAGAGAACTGGGTGCCGGATAATTTAAGTACACTTTACAATTTCGCAATCGTGATGCCGAGCGGAGAAAACGGCTTCTGGGTAGATGGTCCGGCTACCGGACATCAGTATGGAGCCTTTATCGGAGAGGAACTGCCGGATTATATCCGTAAGACCTTCGGTCTTGCCATGGAGCCGGAAGAGACTTATATCATGGGGCTTTCCATGGGCGGTTTCGGGGCGCTGCATACGGCATTACAGTATCCGGAGACCTTCGGAAAGGCGGCAGCGCTTTCTTCGGCGCTCATTATCCATGAGATTGCCCATATGCAGCCGGGAGGATCAAACGAGGTCGCCAATTATGAGTACTATCACGGCTGCTTCGGAGATCTGGACCGGATCGAGATCAGCCGCTATAATCCGGAGGTGCTGGTAGAAGAGATTCTGAATGAACAGCGGAAGATGCCGGATATTTATATGGCGTGTGGAACCGAGGACTTTCTGCTTGAAAAGAACCGTGAGTTCCACAGATTTCTCGATAAGTATGAGGTGCCGCATTGTTATATGGAGTCCAAGGGAGATCACAATATGGAGTTCTGGACCGAATATGCAGGGATCTTCATTCCGAAGATGCTTGAGGAGCAGGAGGAAAGGTGATGTCATGCAATTTGAGGTAAGTGATGAGAAAAGAATCCGTGTCATTGTGGATTCCAGATATGTTTTGGAGGATTTTATGAATAAGCTTCAGCTTATGTATGCGTGATACGGGTAATTGTTATTGATTAAGAAAGTCAGAAAACGAGAGTGCAAAAAAGGCAGAATCGTTTTCTGACTTTTGTTTTATATATGGAATAGTTACGAAGATTTGCATTTACTGTAATGCGGTGGTGGTACATATATTAAAAACTAAGTGTACAAAAATAGAAGGTTGACAACTGTCTACCTATATGCTATTTTATGGGTATACAGATGTCTACCTATAAATGGAAGGTAAGGATTTCGTACCTTCACAGTTACAATCACAGAATGGCTCAGAGAGGAAGAGGAATAATGATTAAAATATCCGATGCAGAATGGAAAATTATGAATGTGCTGTGGGAAGAACAACCAAAGACTATGATGCAGATTACGAAAGAGTTGCAGGAAGAAACGGGATGGACCAAGCATACGGTTATGACGTACCTGAAAAGAATGGAGAGCAAGAAAATCATTCATTATGTAGAGGGAGAAAAGGCAAAATTATATTATACCGACCTGGATCGGAAAGAAGCGGTGATTCAGGAAGAGCAGAATTTTTTAAACCGGGTATTCAGGGGCAACCGGGGACTGATGGTGACAACCATGTTAGAGCAGGAGAAACTTACGGATGAGGACATTGATGAACTGATCCGTATATTGGAAAAACGCAAGGGGGAATAACATTGGAAATTGTAAAATGGGGAATTGTAGTGACGGGAATTCTGCTTCTTCGAAAGGCAGCATGGGGACGTATCAGTAGAAGAATGCAGTATGGAATATGGATTGTGGCAGTACTGTTGTTCCTGGTTCAGCCATTTATCCCGGTACAAAGCAGATTCAGTATTGAGAATCTGTTTTCGGAAAGCATAATATTCCGGGAGCAGAACGGAACGAGCATAAACACCGATATTACCGGCAGTGCACCGGTCAAGGCAGATTCGGAAGCACAGGAGACTGCTCTTATGGGACAAGACAGGGAAGAAACGCAGGTGCCATTACAGGGGGAACGTACGGAAACAGATACTACCATGCAATCAACAGCCCCTTTTCTGTATCAATGGATTCCTACTTATGGAAGTGCCATCCGCTGGGGTGCATCACTGTTGCTGGGATTGGGAATGCTTTTGTCCAATTTGCGGTTTTACAGATATTGCCGGAGAGAACGAACCTTTTATAAAAGAGATCCGCATACCGGTCTGCAAATTTATGTGCTAAAGGAGCTGCCTTCGCCGTTTTTGGCTGGAAAGCGGATTTATGTAGATGCCAGGATGGTTCGGGATGAAAAGAAGCTTTCCTATATGGTTCTGCATGAATATTGTCATTACCGGAATGGGGATCTGTTATGGGCGTTGTTGAGAAATCTTTGTCTGGTGTTGTATTTTTATAATCCATTTGTATGGGTTGCGGTCAGGTACATGAAGCAGGATTGTGAGCTTGCCTGTGATGAAGCGGTACTGCAAATGCTGCAGGAGGAGGCACAGCGTAAGGAGTATGGCTATACACTGCTTGCGCTGGCGGGAAAACAAAATCACAAGGCAGTGGACCTTACCATTACCACGTCCATGAGTGGCGGCGCGAAGCGGCTGAAGGAAAGAATCGGAATGATTTCCAGTCAGAAAAAGATCAGTGGAATAGTGTCAGTATTGGTTCTATTCATTTTGCTCTGTCTGGCCGGATGTACGTTTACGGACAGAAAAACAGTATCGCAGAATATTTCGGAAGTAAAAAGTGTTCCGGATGACAGGCAGGGCGATAGCATGAATGAGGTGATACCGGGAGCTCTAAACTCAGAGGAGGAAAACCGGGAAAAAGAGGATGAAAAGCTGAAGGTACAGAATGGAGATGGCAGCGATCAGGTGGATTCTACATATAATGTGGTGAAATGGGCAGATGGATATTTTTATTTCCCGGACGCAGAAGGATTGAAGCGGGTTTCAGAAGAGACTGCCAAGGTAGAGAAACTGGCAGAAGGAAATGTGAAGCTTGGGAATTTTGATGGAGATTTCCTGTATTATATTCGATATCCGGTCGAAAAGGAGAGTCTTACAGGATTGATACGGATGTCGATTGAAAATTTGCAGGAAGAACAGCTTGCAGCATGGTCCGAAGAATTGTGGACATGTCGTAATATTTATGCCTGTGAAGAGAAAATTTATATTGAGCTTGCAGATTCCTGTGAAGAATATACGCAAAATGGGGACCATGTCGGAAAAGTACCGGAAGATCAGCAGTTGGTATATCAGATATTAGAAAGGTGCGGTTATTCGAAAGAGGATGTCGCAATGCTTCCTGTTGGGTATACCAATGCAATGTTCCAATATCATAAGCTGGTATGCCGGGATCCGGCACAGAACCGGATTTTTATTTACGATACGGATACGGGAAACCGGGTTAAAGAAATTACAGATACACAAAGTGATGTGCTGTTAAGTAACTGGGGAGTGGTATATAAGGATCTGGCAGAAAATATTTATTTGCAGAGCTGGAACGGAGAGACTGCAGAATTACTTTATGAAGCCGGGGCACATGATCAGGAAAGTGTAAATTATGGAACCTATGATGAGGAATTTCTTTATGGTTTTGTGGAAGAGGAAACGCAGTGTACGTTAATTAAACTTTCATGGGAAGGAGGATATGAGAGAAGTAAGACTTTTACCGGCGTGGAAAAGGCAGTGCAGTTGGGATTCAGTGTGAATCATGGAGTTGCAGGTTATTGGCAAAACGGACAGGTGATTTTTGAAAAGGTATGAAAGAGGAAACGGTGACTTTTTCATTTATTTATTGTATAATGAGCCACAGAGAAAAGGGTCGGAAGAGTCCGTAAGAAATAGTTACGATTCATTTACAGGAATATAGATTGGAGCAGGAAGAAACAGCAATGGAAATAACAGCAAAAGAACTTATGGAAATGAACCCGGAGGAGCTTCTGATTATCGACATCCGGAACGAATATGACCGGAACTATGGACTGATTCCGGGATCGGTCTGGGCCGATGCGCAGGAGATTGTATCGAATCCGCCCGAGGATAAGTCAAAGAAGATCATTCTGTATTGTGCCCGGGGAATTATCAGTGTGGATCTGGCACAGGCTTTGTGCGATCAGGGCTATGAAGCTTACAGTCTGCAGGAAGGGTATCTGGGATGGCTGCGCTATGACATGCAGAACCGGCAGGAGGACGAGCTTTGCCGGAAGGTGGAACACAGTCTGCAAAAGAAGTTTCGTACTTCCCTGATGAGTCCGTTTATCAAGGCATTAAAGGATTATGAGCTGGTTAAGGATGGTGACCGGGTGGCGGTCTGTATGTCCGGTGGCAAGGATTCCATGCTGATGGCAAAGCTGTTTCAGGAATTGAAGAAATACAGCAAGGTGGATTTTGAAGTAAAGTATCTGGTGATGGATCCGGGCTATAATAAGGAAAACCGTCAGGTAATTGAGGACAATGCCAGAGCGCTTCAGATCCCGATTACGATTTTTGAAAGTGACATTTTTGATTCGGTATATACCGTGGAGAAGTCCCCCTGTTATCTGTGTGCGAGAATGCGCCGCGGAAATCTTTATGCGTTTGCAAGGGAACTGGGATGCAACAAAATCGCACTTGGACATCATTATGACGATGTGATTGAAACGATCTTAATGGGAATGCTGTATGGTGCCCAGATCCAGTCGATGATGCCGAAGCTCCACAGCACGAACTTTGAAGGAATGGAGCTGATTCGTCCGCTGTACTATATTCGTGAGGATGATATCAAGGCATGGCGCGATTATAACGGACTTCATTTTATCCAGTGTGCCTGCAAGTTTACGGATACCTGTACGACCTGCAACAACGGGCAGAATCACTCCAAACGTCAGGAAACGAAGGAGCTGATCCGCAAATTAAAGGAAAACAATCCGGATGTGGAGAAGTGCATTTTCCGAAGTGTGGAAAATGTGCATATTGATACCGTCATTGCTTATAAGGAAAAAGGAGTGCGGCATCATTTTCTGGACACATATGATGAAAAAAGATAGAAGAGAACAGACAATAAAGTTGTTTAAGCAGCCTGATTTAGAGACGACTGAAGCTTGAAATGCAAGTATGCTATCAAAATATCAGTCAGCAAATGCAGAGGAAATTCCGTTGAATAAGAAGACTTTAAAGGAAGAAAAATACGAGCATATTATCCATCCGTTTCCACCGTTATATGATGCCGATTCAAAGATCCTGATTTTAGGGAGTCTTCCATCGGTCAAATCCAGAGAGCAGATGTTTTTTTACGGGCATCCGCAGAACCGGTTCTGGAAGGTGATCAGTGCAGTGCTTCATGAGAACGTACCAGCCACGATTGAAGAAAAGAAAACACTGCTGTTAACCCATCATGTTGCTTTGTGGGATACGATTTACAGCTGTGACATTATCGGATCGAGTGACAGCAGCATTAAGAATGTGGTGCCGACCGATCTTCGTGCGGTGGTGGAACAGTCGAAAATTCAGCATATTTACTGTAATGGCAGGACGTCAGGAAAGTATTTTGAGAAATATCAGCAGAAAACACTGGGAATGACAGCGGAGGTGCTGCCTTCCACGAGCCCTGCCAATGCAGCATTCGGACTGGAAAAGCTGACTGCGATCTGGTCGGAGGCATTGCAGGATTATTGATGGAGACGTGATGAAAGAAAAAACAGAAATATAGAGATATAAGAGGGCCGGATAGATAAGAGGGCTTGAATAATAGCATGGAAAGAGGTGTCCTATGGTACAGATTGATTTAATTACCGGATTCTTAGGATCCGGCAAAACAACATTCATCAAAGCATATGCGCAGTACCTGATGAAACAGGGACTGAAGATCGGAATTCTGGAGAATGATTTCGGCGCAGTCAATGTGGATATGCTTCTTTTGCAGGAATTATTAGGAGACCAGTGTGATCTGGAAATGGTTTCCGGCGGATGTGACAGCGACTGTCACAGAAGACGGTTTAAAACGAAGCTGATTGCGATGGGCATGTCCGGGTATGACCGGGTGCTGGTAGAGCCGTCCGGAATTTATGATGTGGATGAATTTTTCGATGCACTTCACGAAGAACCGCTTGATCAGTGGTACGAGGTAAAGAATGTGATTGCCATTGTCGATGCCAAGCTGGAAAAGAAGCTGTCAGAGGAGGCAGACTTTATTCTGGCATCGGAGGCGGCGAGCGCAGGGAAAATCGTGTTAAGCCATGCGGATCTGGCAACGAAGGAGCAGATCGAAGGAACGATACGGCATTTGCAGCAGGCTATGGAGAATATCCAGTGCAGTAGGAAGCTTACAGAAGATGAGATCATAGCCGGTAATATGGAGGCTCTGACGGATGTGCAGTTACAGGAATTGTCCGGATGCGGATATGTTTCTTCCAGCTATCGCAAGATGGATCTGGAAAATCATCTGGGATTCGATTCCTTGTATTTTATGAATGCGCCGGTTACGAAAGAGACGCTTCCCGATAAGGTAAAGCAGATCCTGCAGAATCCGGAGTGTGGAAAGATCTTCCGCGTGAAGGGATTTTTGAAGGATGAGACAGGTGCCTGGTATCAGCTCAATGCGTCAAAGGATGCCTTCGACTTCCAGCCGATCCCGACAGGGCAGGAAGTGATCATTGCGATCGGGGAGAACCTGAACGAAGGAGCGATTAAGAAAATCCTGTTTGATGGCGTTGATGTGAAGAGTTACTGAGCCTTTACTTATGTGGTTACTTTGTTATATTAAATTGCGATTCTGTATGAAAGTGATTTTAACTTTGAATTGTGACAAATGCACAAAGATAGAAAAGAATATTTGAGTATTTTGTGAATTGTGTCATGGGATGCTCTGTGATAGGATGAAAGTGGAAACCGAAAATATAAAACGGGTTTCCACTTTTTTCAAATTCGCGGAAACCCAAATTGGAAAACGAGTTTCCAAAGAGAATAAATGGAAAGCATAGGAAAGAGAAACTCATAGGATTGAGGATCTATAAAAAGTAGATTTACAGGAAAACGAATTCAGAAGGAGAGACCAATGGTTACGGAAATACAGGAAAAGATCCTGAACGCGGCAATTGAAGAGTTTGCGCAGCGGGGCTTGAAATTCACCATGAATGATGTGGCGAAGAACCTTGGTATGAGCAAGAAGACCATTTATACGATCTATGAAAGCAAGGAAGAGATGCTGCTTGCACTGGCAGACTACTGTTTTCAGGATATTAAGAAAAGTGAAAAGGCCATTTTGCATGACGAAACCATGGATGTCTTAACGAAGATTGAGAGGATCATGGTTGTTCTGCCGGAGAAATATCAGAATATCGGGTTGAGTAATCTTTATCAGCTGAGGGAAAAATATCCCCATGTCTATCAGAGAACAGCGAGGTATCTGGAAACGGACTGGGATGCCACCATTTCGTTGCTGGAGCAGGGAATACAGGAGGGAAAGATCCGGAAGATTTCCATACCGGTTTTAAAGACGATGCTGGAAAGCACGATTCAACAGTTTTTTGCAAGTGATGTGCTGATCCGGAATGGAATTTCCTACGAGGATGCCCTGCAGGAGATGATTCGAATCTTGATTGGCGGAATCCGTGAGGAAAATGATGATGTACCGTTTAGTGCGTCTGGAAGGAACAACGATGTACCGGCAGAGAGGCCTGCTATGAAAGACAATGCAGATGAATAAGGGAGGAGAAAGATGGATGGAAGAAAAGCAGAAGCGAATTTACTGGAACCGGAGTTGGCAGTTTTTAAAAGGCTTTGAGGAGTCATACCTTGGACTGCAGGCGATTGGGAAAGTTCAGGAAGTGGAGCAGGCAGAGCTTCCGCATACCGTGCAGGAAGTGCCGCTGCATTATTTTGATGAAAGTCTGTATCAGGGGATTTTCACTTACCGGAAGGTGTTCCGGCCGGATGCGGACTGGCAGGGCAGGCGGGTACTGCTTACGATTGAGGCAGCAGGGCACAGTGCATGGGTATACTTAAACGGAGAACTTCTGAACGAGCATCATTGCGGTTATACAGCATTTCAGACCGATCTTTCACCGGCACTTATTTATGGGGAAGAAAATGTGCTGGTGGTGAAGGTGGACAGCACAGAGAGCCAGAATATTCCTCCCTTTGGAAAAGTGATTGATTATATGACCTTTGGCGGTCTTTACCGGGAAGTATATCTGGAAGTGAAGGAACAGGATTTCATTGCCGATGTGTATGCCATGACGATTCCGGCAGTGCTATCATCCGATATGGATAATGAGAAACAATCTGCAGAAAATGATAGGGATGTTCCATATAAGAAGTGGACGCTCCAAAGTGAAATCACCTTACAGCTTCACGGAGAAGAAATCACCCTGAATGCGAAAAATCTGCCTGATTTTCAGGAAAAGCTGTCACAAAAGGGACTGATGATCCGGCAGACACTTCTGTGGACAAAGGAGGAAGAGGCCTCTTCCAGTGCTTATTTACTCGATCGGAATGTGTTGGAGCACACCTTTGAGGAGATCAACGTGTGGGATGTGGAGCATCCGTTCCTGTATACACTGCGTACGGAGCTGTACCGGGATGGGGAGTGCTTGGATGCGGTGGAAACGCGGATCGGGTTCCGGGAAGCGCATTTCCGCAGGGCTGGCTTTTATCTGAATGGAAAGAAGCTGAAACTCCGGGGACTGAACCGGCACCAGAGCTATCCTTATGTGGGATATGCGATGCCGGAATCCATGCAGAAACGGGATGCGGAGATTTTGAAAAATGAACTGAAGCTGAATGCGGTGCGTACCTCGCATTATCCGCAGTCGCATCATTTCCTTGACCGGTGCGATGAACTGGGGCTTCTGGTGTTCACGGAGATTCCGGGGTGGCAGTACATCGGTGGTCCGGAATGGCAGGATCAGGCCGTGCGGAACACAGAAGACATGGTGGTGCAGTACCGGAATCATCCGTCAATTATTTTGTGGGGCGTACGCATCAACGAATCCGAGGATGATGATGCGTTTTATCAAAGGACGAATGAGACAGCCCACCGGCTGGATCCGATGCGGCAGACCAGTGGAGTACGTTACCTGCAAAAAAGTTCCCTGCTTGAGGATGTGTATGCGTTCAATGACTTTTCGCATGAGGGAAACAATCGGGGATGCCGGAAAAAAAAGGACGTGACGCCGGATACTTCGAAAGGGTATCTGATCAGTGAGTACAACGGGCATATGTTTCCAACGAAAGCCTTTGACTGCGAACAGCACCGGGTAGAGCATTTCTTGCGCCATGCGAATGTCCTGGATGCTTATTATGGGGAAGAGGAGATTGCCGGGGGCTTTGGCTGGTGCATGTTTGATTATAATACCCATAAGGATTTTGGAAGCGGTGACCGGGTCTGCTATCATGGCGTGCTTGACCTGTTCCGGAATCCGAAGCTGGCAGCAGCGCTTTATGCAAGTCAGGGAGAAGAGGATGTGCTGGAAATTACTTCGTCCATGGACATCGGGGAGTATCCGGCGTGCCTCATCAGGGATGTCTATGCCGTGACGAATGCAGACAGTGTGAAACTTTATAAGAACGACCGGTTTGTAAAGGAGTTTCGGGCAGCAGATTCTCCTTACACCCACCTGCCGCATGGACCGATTGCCATCGATGATTTTATCGGCAGGCTTTTGCAGAATGGAGAAAACTTTTCGAAGGGAAAAGCAAAGGATGTGAAGAAGGTTCTGCAGTCCGTGAGTAAGAACGGACTGAACCATCTGCCGGTTGGAACCATCCTTCTTGCGGCAAAATGCATGCTGCTGCGCGGAATGAAAATGGCAGATGCGGTTGAACTTTATAATAAATATATTGGTAACTGGGGCGGAACGGCAACAGAGTACCGGTTTGAAGCGGTCCGTGATGGTAGGGTCGTGAAAACCGTAAAGAAACGCCCCGTGAATAAGCCGCAGTTACTGGTAGACTGTTCCCATACGATTCTTACAGAAAAAACGACGTATGATGTGGCAGCGATCCGGCTGCGGGCAGTCAGTGAGGGAGGAAGTACGTTAAGCTATTGTAATGAACCCCTGACCCTGTCAGTAAAGGGGCCGCTTTCGATCATCGGGCCGTCGACGATCAGCTTACAGGGCGGCATGGGCGGCACGTATGTGCGTACCTGCGGGACGGCAGGCAGTGCAGAGCTTACCATAACAGGAAGTCTTTTCGGAGAACATACGGCAAAGTTTGAGGTCGTTTGTGCCGGACAGATGGACGATGGGAAATAAACAGATGGTGTGCGGAATGGTTCACATGAAAAAGGAGGTAGAGGCATGAAGCTGAATGGAAAGGAAAAATTTTCGTATGGATTGGGTGCAGTAGGCAAAGATATGGTATATATGCTTTCTGCAAGTTATGTACTTTATTATTATCAGGATATTCTGGGAGTGAGCGCGGTTGCAATGGGCGTGATCCTGCTCATTGCACGGATCTTTGATGCGTTCAATGATCCGTTTATGGGTGTCATCGTGGAAAAGACGAAAACCCGTTGGGGAAAGTTCCGTCCGTGGCTGATGATCGGAACACTTTTAAATGCAGTGATTCTGTTTTTGATGTTTGCAGCGCCGCCCGCGTTGTCCGGCAGCGGACTTGTGGCCTATGCAGCGGTATTTTATATCCTCTGGGGTGTCACCTATACCATGATGGATATTCCGTTCTGGTCCATGATTCCGGCCTTTACCGAAAGCGGTAAGGAAAGAGAGAATCTGACGACACTGGCAAGATCCTGTGCCGGTGTGGGATCCGCACTGATTACCGTAATCACCATGATTGCTGTACCGGCTCTTGGGAAGCTTTTCTTAGGAAATACGGAGGCAGCAAGAGAAGTGGAACGGTGCGGTTTCCAGTGGTTTGCATTGATTATTGCGGTATTGTTTGTCATTATGATCGGCATTACCTGCCTGAATATTAAGGAAAAGTCCACCGTGGATCTGAATGCTCCTTCGGTAAAGCAGATGTTCCGGGCACTTGTATCCAACGATCAGGCAATGACGGTGGTGATTACGATTGTGCTCATTAACTGTTCCCTTTACATTACCTCGAATCTGCTGATTTATTTCTTTAAATATGATATTGGAGGAACGAACTGGAATGACAGCTATGTGCTGTTCAATACCTTTGGTGGTGCAATCCAGATTCTCTCCATGATGATTTTTTATCCCCTGCTGCGCAAAGCAATCAGCGCACTTAAGGTCTTTTACGTCAGCGCGGTCATGGCAGTTGGGGGCTATCTGGTACTGCTTGCCATGATGTTTATGGGACTTACCAATGTATATTTCCTGCTGATTCCGGGCTTTTTTGTGTTCGCGGCGTTCGGAATGCTGACCGTATTAACAACCGTTTTCCTTGCGAATACCGTGGATTACGGAGAGTTGAAGAACTATCGCCGGGATGAGAGCGTCACCTTTTCCATGCAGACCTTTGTGGTAAAGCTGGCAAGCGGTGTGGCTGCCATGATTGCGGCACTGGCGCTGAATTTCAGTAACATTCAGCAGGATACCGCTGCGGATGTGGCGCAACTCGCAGCAGAGAACAGCTATGGCCCATCGCTTGTGATTCTCCGCATGACCATGACGATTCTGCCGGTTATCGGACTCCTTGCCGCTACCTGGATTTTTGCGAAAAAGTATATTCTGACGGACGAAAAGCTAACCGAGATTAACCATACCTTACAGGAAAGACGAAAGGAAGCGGTACAATGATTTATGCGGAAAATGGAAATTTCCTGTTGGAGACAGAACACACGACCTATGCATTCTGCGTGGATCCGGCAGGGAATCTGCAGCATCTTTATTATGGCGAAAAATTAATCTTAGGTGTTTCCTGGCAGAAAGCATTGGAGGCACTGAAAATGCGGGTCTTCAATCCCAATGGATGCAGCATCATTCAGGATCCGATGCACCCGGCCGTATCGCTGGATGATGTGTGTCTGGAGGTGTCCGGACGTGGAAAAGGGGATATGGCACAGCCCTTTGTGGAGCTTACCTATCCCGATGGCAGCCGGACGAGTGACTTTCGGTTTCTGGATTTTGAAATCATGGAAAAGCAGATTCCGGAAGGACTTCCGGGTGCTTATGAAGAAACCGGGAAAGCACAATCCCTTGTTCTTCATATGGAAGACCGGAATGGGGAAGTCCGGCTATCACTGATTTATAGTGTGCTGGAGGACTGCGACTGCATTACCCGGTTTACGGTTGTGAAAAATGAGGGAAGCGAACCGGTGATTTTGGAGCGTCTGATGAGCACCCAGCTTGACCTGTGTTCGCGTGGCAGGCAGAAGATTTTAAGCTTTCACGGAGAATGGGCGCGGGAAATGCAGCCCTGTGAAACACTTCTGCAATCCGGCAGCTTCCAGATTGAGTCCACAACCGGATTTTCATCCAATAAGGCCAATCCCTTTTTCATCTGCGGAGAGGCAGACACTCAGGAGGACTACGGGGCCTGCTATGGCTTTAACCTGATCTATTCCGGAAACCATCGGGAAACGATCGAGTGCAATGCCCATGGCAGGGTGCGGATTTTACAGGGAATGCATCCGGATTTCTTTCAAAAGTCATTGGATGAGGGAGAAAGCTTTGCTTCACCGGAGGCAGTGCTTACGTTTTCCAAGGAAGGCTATGGCGGGATTAGCCGGAACATGCACCGTTTCGTAAGGGAGCATATTGTGCGTGGAACATGGAAGAAGAAGGAGCGGCCGGTTCTGATTAATTCTTGGGAAGCCATGTATTTCGATGTGAAAGAGCGGAAGCTTTTAAAGCTTGCCAGGCAGGCGGCAGAGGTTGGAATTGAGCTTTTTGTGCTGGATGACGGATGGTTTGGCGAACGCGAAAATGACCAGAAAGCCTTAGGGGACTGGCAGGATAATTTAGAAAAACTCCCAGACGGACTTGGCGGGTTATCTGCCAGAATCCATGCGATGGGGATGAAGTTCGGAATCTGGGTGGAGCCGGAAATGATTAGTGAGAATTCGAAGCTCTACAGGGAGCATCCAGAGTATGCGGTACGGATTCCAGGGAAAGCAGCATCCGTCGGACGGAACCAGATGCTTTTAGACCTGACGCAGACTAAGGTGCAGGACCGGATTATCGCGGATATGAGCGATGTTTTCCGAAGGGGACAGGTGGATTACGTGAAATGGGATATGAACCGCCACATGTCCGATTATTACAGCCCGGCACTTCCAAAGGAGGAGCAGGGAGAATTTGCACACCGTTATCTGTTGGGATTGTACCGGGTATTGGGAGAACTGACGAGCCGCTTCCCGGATGTTTTGTTTGAAGGCTGCGCATCCGGAGGCAACCGGTTTGACTTAGGGATGCTGTGCTATATGCCGCAGCTTTGGGTGAGTGACTGTACAGATGCCGTTGCACGGGCGAAAATCCAGAACGGCTGCAGTTTCGGGTATCCCCAGTCTGTTATGGGTGCACATGTGTCCTCCTGCCCGAATCATCAGACCCTGCGGGTGACGCCGTTATACAGCCGTTTCGCCGTTGCGTGTGGGGGAATCCTCGGATATGAATGCAATCTTTGTGATCTGTCGAAAGAGGAGCTTAAGAAGATCCGGGAACAGGTTTCCTTTTATAAAAAGTGGCGCAGGGTATTACAGTTCGGTGAGTTCTATCGTCTGCATGGGCTTTCGAAGGAAGGAGAGCGGGACACCGATGTTATCCGGTGGAACTTTGTAGCGCAGGATCGGGAAAAGGCAGTTGGAATTCTGCTGAATGGGCTGGTTCATGCGAATGACACGCACCGGTTTTTTAAAACGAAGGGACTTGACGATACGAAGCAGTATCACTTTTACCATATTCCGCAGAAGGTGGATCTTACCAGAATGGGGGATCTCATCAACACCGCTTCCCCTGTGCACATCCGGCCGAACTCTGTGGTTCATCAGGTCGTGACACATCTCATAACAATGGAGGGCGAGACGGAAGAGTTTCATGTGCCGGGCGATCTGCTCAATAAGGCAGGAGTAGTGCTTTCTCCGAGCTTTGGCGGCACCGGCTTCGAAACCGGAACTGCACTTTTTCAGGATTTCGATGCAAGGATCTACTTAATGGAAGCGGAATGAATAAAATCATGAATTCCTTCCCATACTAAAAGATGTCTAGGAACATATTAGTAGGAAAGGAAGTAGAATCATGATTTTAAAGGAAAAAGAACGGGCAGCACTTGAGGATTTACAGACACAGGAAAAAAGCTGTGTGGAGAAGTATGAAAAGTATGCAAATCAGGCGAAGGATCCGGAGTTGAAGTCTCTGTTCCAGACACTTCAGAAGGAGGAGCAGAAGCACTACGATTCTCTCGGACAGGTGCTTGCAGGAACGGTTCCGGAATGTAACTGCAACGATAGTGCAGGACGTGATTACAAGCCCAAGGCTACCTACAATGACATGACTAATCCGGAGGATAAGCAGAATGATGCATTCCTTGCAACCGACTGTATCGGTACGGAAAAGCTGGTTTCCGGAGAATACAATACGGATGTCTTTGTATTTGGAGAAAGCGGTGTCCGCAAGCTTCTGGCCGATATTCAGATTGAAGAACAGAATCATGCCGAGATGCTTTATAAGTACAAGATGGCAAATGGAATGAAGTAAAGGACAGAGACCATTGACAATCCGGATGCATGGAAATAAAGGCCGGAACGGAAGGAAGGATTCACAGGAAACAGCAGACTGTGGGTCCTTTTTTAATTGGATTCAAAATAGAATCTTACAATTATAAAGTGTTTTTTTTATATACTTTCCCGTATTGGATAAGTACATTGAAATAAATGGACAGAGATTATGCATGTTTGAAAAGAAGGAGGAGAAACCAATGTTATCATCAGCTTTATTAAACAGAACAAGCTTTGGTTTTTCAGCAGAGAATCCGATGGGGGAACGAAATGGAGGAAGCAGGGGCAAGGATTGTGAAAAGTTAAGACCCTGTATTCAGATCAAGCCGCAGGAAGAAGTCGTGTTGTGTGACACGGACGGTCCAGGAATGCTGACGCATTTATGGTTTACCGGTTATGTGGGACATTCCTTTATTCTCCGAATCTATTGGGACGGTATGGAGGATCCGTCTGTGGAGGCTCCGGTTTCCGCATTTTTTGGATGCGCATATGATGAGAATTTTGCAGACCGGGATGGAAATTACCCGGTGCTGAATTCCAGCTGTATTCTGGTGGCACCCGGCAGAGGATACAATTGTTACTGGGAGATGCCATTCCGGAAGCATTGTAAGGTGACGATGGAAAATCGTGGCAGTAAGGAAGAAACACTTTATTATATGATTGAAGGATGGCATGGTGAGCTTGCAGATACGGATCTATACTTCCATGCAGCATACCGGCAGGAGCATCCGGTGCAGAAGGGACATGCTTATACGGTCATTGATGGAATTGAAGGAAAGGGTATATTTGCAGGGATCAGCTTTGCTGCAGGTATGAATGGACATAATACCTGCTGGGTAGAGGGTGAACCTAAGATGTACCTGGATGGAGATCAGTATCCGACAATTAACTACACGGGAACGGAAGATTATTTCTGTGGTTCTTATGCGTTCGGAAATGACATTTTATTACATAAGTATCAGACCTTCAGCGGACTATATGCCGGCATGTATGCAATTCTGGGTAATGACAGTCAGGAAATGTATAATGGACAGCAGCGCTTTTTGCTTTATCGCTTTCATGTAAAGGATCCGGTTTATTTTCATAAGTCGTTTCGTATGACCATGGATAATCTCGGCTGGACAGGAGCGAGATATGATGATTATACATCCGTTGCATACTGGTATATGGAAAAGCCATCCAGACTGTCTGCAGGGCTGCCGTCCGATGAAGAGATAATTATGAAGTAAACCAGGCAGAATCAACAGAGTAATAGAAGATATGAGGAGAAAACCGTGCAGAAGAATACCAGTTATAAAATAAAAATCGAGCACCCCTTTTTATTGATTCCGGTAAAAATTAAGGAAAACACTGAGCGCCTGTCTTTTTATATGGAAGAACAGAAAGTTTTAGAGTATCGTGTTTTTCCGTTGGAAGAGGGGGAAACAGTGGATTATTATGCTCCGCTTCCGACCACATCGTGGATAGGGAAAACCATTCGTCTGGAAGGAAGCTATCAGGAGGCATTTTATACCAAAATAAAGCAGGCTGACGATCCTGCGGAATCGGATCAGGTGCATCCACTGATGCATTTTACACCGGTCAACGGCTGGATGAATGATCCCAATGGACTTGTTTTTGAGGATGGAATTTATCATCTGTTTTATCAGCACAATGCTTTCGGCACAAAGTGGGATAATATGAGCTGGGGACACGCGGTCAGTAAGGATTTATTACATTGGGAACACCGTCCTATGGCGATTCTGCCGGATGAGGATGGTACGATCTTTTCCGGAAGCGGAATTTGTAATGAAAAAGGGTTACTGGGCTTACCGAAGGATGCACTTGTCTTTTTCTACACTTCGGCAGGCGGCAGCTCGGATAGTCCCTGGAGTGAAGGAGGACAGTTTACCCAGAGAATTGCCTACAGTACCGATCATGGTGCAACACTTCATAAGAAAGGAGATGTGATTGTACCGAATATGACCGAAGGCAACCGGGATCCAAAGGTATACTGGCATGAAGAGAGTAAAGGGTATATCATGTCTCTTTACTTAAAGAATCATGTCTATGCCATTCTGCGTTCTGAGGATCTTGAGCATTGGGAGCTGACACAGAAGCTTCCCTTTATTACAGCCAGAGAATGTCCGGATCTGCGCCCGGTTCCTACAGAAGAGGGAGGGGAAAAGTGGATATGGTTTACAGCATCGGGAGAATATTTTACAGGAGATTTCGATGGCTTCCGTTTTGCAAATCTCTCGGAAGGACATATGGCATACCAGAATGAGCTGCCGTATGCCGGACAGACCTATTCCAATCTGCCGGGGCGTGTCGTTTTGATGCACTGGATGCGCACAGAAAACCCCAAGAAATATTATACCGGGATGATGGGCATTCCGCGGGAGCTGACACTTGTAAAGGGAGAGGAAGGATACACTCTTCGCCAGTCGGTGATCCGGGAATGGAAGGAGCAACGCATTCCTGTCCGGGAAGAGAAGGAACAGAAACAGTGGGCGGAAGAGACGGTAAGGAATGCGGCACTGGAGCTGCAGGTGAACATACAGGGGGCCTCAGTCCTTTCCATAATGATCTATGGACAGAAGATCTCCTATCAGCGTAAGGAGAGGATACTCTGTGTAAATGGTGCTTCCTGTAAAGTAAAGGAGGATCTCCACGATCTTTCCATTCTTGCAGACCGGGAAATTCTGGAAGTGGCAGCAAACGACGATACCCTTCTGTATTTCTTTGAGACCGATCTGCAGGATCTGGCAGGTAAAATAAGCGTGGAGGCAGATCACAGTGTGGATAGCTGGCTGTGGAGAGTGCAGTAATCATGCAGAGGGTTGGGTCTGTTCTGCGTGCTTCTTCTGGTATTGGTTATAGATTTTCCGGATCTCCTTTTCTGACAGAACGTTGGAAAAGGAGGTCAGCACTATAGAGAGCGGAACTTGGTTGGCAAACAGTATTTTAATATTTTCAATAGTTTTTTTGGCAGCTTTTGCTGTAGCTTCTTTAACAGCCTGAGCACATTCTATTTCTACGATTTCTCTTACAATATCACTCATTTCATTTTCTCCTTTCGGCGTTTCTTTGAATAGGTGTTTCCGCGCAGAGGTATACGGAAAGCGCTGGTCATCATAGGCATCATCTTCGGTAAAGATGGTCATTAGGCGTGAAACATCGGAGCCATCTTTTACCTTCGTATTTAAAAAGACGCGTTTCCAACCATCGTTGATGATTTCTCCGGTTTCACGAATGACACTGTCCACATGGTACAAGGGGTGATTTCCTTTAAAAATATCCGATTTGGATATAAAGATGACACATACGTCGGGCACCTGTTTAAATTTTGATCCGGTATTTGTAATATTTACGGTAATACAGGAACCGTTGTACCGGACACGGCGGATATGATCATCGTCATTTTCTTTCTGGACTTCAATGTTGCAGTGTTGGTTGTCTGATGTCTTACAGAAAGAATCCAGAATCACGGAGCGTCCCTGCAGATTCTTTACGCTGTTCTGTGGGATCAGTTCCTGTACGATAAGACCGGGATCCTCCATTACGATACGCAGTACTTCCTGACAAAAATTCGGATCCTCTGCCATTTTCGAAAAAAATTCATCATCAATGGGGTTCAGGTGTTTCATCTTGTCGGCATATTTCCAACTGTTCATAGATCTCCTTTCGTATATGGCAGGGGATAGAGAATCAGTAGTTAATGCAATCTCACAAAAAAGAAATATAAAAGTTGAAAACACCCTACATACGGATTCAAACATTCAGAAGAATATAAGTATCCTGAAAATCTCCTGCTTATTAAATAAGTAAAATGGAATAGTTAAAGCATAGACTTTCTATAATGAGTTTCTGGAAGATAAAGCAGCAGATGCTGTTTTGTCATATGTGAAACAAAAGAATGTAAGAAACTGTATGCTTTAATAGAATATTAGCATAAACATAATCTAAATAGCAATAGCTTTTTGAAATTTTGCAGAGAATTTTGTAGAGATTTTTTCTTCGAGAAATTTTCATATATTCCAATCTGTGTGTTGATGCGTAGAAATGAGAATGATATACTAAATACATGTATCAAGATAAGATCAGAAGTACGTGGGGGAGATATGAATACAAAGAAGAAAATCGTAATAGCAGTTTATATCATCAGTCTGGTAATGATACTGGCGGGAGGCGGATTCCGGACAATGATTCTTTTTGACTGGTCGGTGCCATTATTGCCACAGGCGCTTGTCATGCTGGTAGGTGGTGAATACTTTGACAGGATGGATCTGCCGTTTGAATATCTGGGGAGTGCGCGGGTCAATGATGAAGAAGTTGGTTTGGCAGACTGGCGGTCTATTCAGTATGATTATGCCGACCGGCAGCAGTGGACATTTGTGGTTGACAGCAGAGAAGAGTTTGAGGAACGATTTGAGAAACATGGAATAGATGGGAAGCTTGTCAGGGATTTTGATTTTGAAAACAATATTTTATTACTTTCTTATGCGAGACCCATTCATTCAGTAGGAATCAGTGAGAGAAACAGGATGTGGAAGGATAAAATTCCTTATGTTTGTGCAGATTTTACTTATCAGGCAGAGTGTGAGACAAATGTCATGTATTATCAGGCATTGCCGAGGGTGGAGCTGAGTTTTAAGAAGGGCGAAAAGATTGAAGTATATCCCTTACATATTTATGATACTCCCTACGAGGAAAGAGAAAATCCGGAATATGGGGACGGACAGTTGCGGCGTGTAGACGGAGACCGCCTGTTTCCTAAGTGGGGATGGGCTGCAGAGAAGGTAAACACCATAAGGTAGGGAGAGAGAAAAGATGAAACGATTTTGTGCGGCGGTCATAGATGTTATTCTTGCAGAAGGAATTGGAACAATCTTATTTTGTGTGATTCTCAGTATTTGGAGGGTCTGTAGAAATTATACTATGCAATATATGGGAAGTTATTCTGGCCTGGGACTGTTAGGTGTTCAGCTTCTGGCCCTCTTTTTGACAAATATCCTGTATTTTTTCTTGTTTCAGTGGAAGAGAAATGGCAGAACCGTCGGAAAGTGGCTGTTAAGAATACCGAAACCGGAGAGTGAACCTATGCCGGTCGGAAAGTGTCTGCTTAGATCTCTTTTTAAAACGATTGCCTGTTTCCTGTATCCGGTTACGATTGGTTATTATTTTTATTTTAACAGGATGCCTTATGAGCGGTTGGATCGGTCAGCGCAGATGCAAAAGTAATAATATGGATGGATAAAGAGTATTCAGATTCCTGTTAGAAAAATAAAGTTATACTGTTATAATAACCATAAATAAAGGACGGATCATCTTACATGTATAAGACGAAGAAACGTGTTTTTGATATTATTCAGATTGGAAACCGCAAGGATTTCATAAGCAGTGCATTTGATATTTTTATTGTAGTGACCATTGTGCTGAATCTGTTTGTGACCCTATTCCAGACATTTGATGAGTCGGCGCCTTATGCCAATGTATTGAATGTACTGGAGCTCATTACGATTCTTATTTTTACGGTGGAATATGTATTGCGTGTCTGGACGGCAGATTTGCTGTATCCGAATAAGCCATACTGGAAAGCGGTACTGGCCTTTGTGTTTTCCCTTTATGGCCTGATCGATTTCTTTACGTTCTTTCCGTATTATCTGCCGATTGTGTTCCCGATGGGAGCGGTTGCATTCCGGATGTTCCGCGTGATCCGGATTTTCCGTCTGTTCCGGGTGAACGCACAGTATGATGCCTTTAACGTGATCATTAATGTCTTAAATGATAAGAAAAACCAGTTGATTTCTTCGATCTGTATGATCCTGATCTTCATGGTGGCGGCTTCCCTGTGTATGTACAGTCTGGAGCATGAGGCACAGCCGGAACAGTTTGCAAATGCATTTTCGGGAATCTGGTGGTCAGTTTCAACGCTGCTTACGGTGGGGTATGGTGACATCTATCCGGTGACTACGATGGGAAAGGTCATGGCGATTGTCATTTCTTTCCTGGGTGTCGGAATGGTTGCGATTCCAACCGGTATTATTTCCGCAGGTTTCGTGGAGCAGTACACGAAGCTGCGTATGATGGCGTTTCATTCCGAAGAACATGAATTAAAATTCGTTACCTCCGTGATCCCGCAGGGACATTCCTGGTGCCGTAAAAAGATAAAGGAGGTTGCCTTTCCTCCACAGATTATTCTAGTTACCATTATCCGGAATGGAGAGGCGTTGGTTCCCAATGGGGATACGGTTATGTTAGAAAATGACACACTTGTCATTGGCGCAAAGCATTATAACGGTGAGGAATATATCAATCTGAAAGAAATCATTGTGAAACAGGAAAATGAATGGGTTGGTAAGCAGATCAAGGATCTGGACATTTCCCGGCAGGAACTGATTGTCATGATCCGGCGTAAGAACAGAACAATTATTCCCAATGGACTTACCTATATTAAAGAAGGCGATGCGGTAGTGATGTACTCCAAACTGAAGGATGCAGACTAGGGGAGTGAAAAGTGAAAAAACTGTGAACTCTCGAAATCCGGGCATTTCGTCACAAATTGCACACATTTAACTGATATTCTGCTACTACGATCAATATCGTGGTAGCTTTTTTTGTGCAGAGCACTTAGTGAAAGCAAGCCAAAGGCGAAGCTTGAACTTAGTGCGAGCCAGTCCGGAACACTTAATGAATGCAAGTCGAAGACGCAGCATGAATTTAGTGAGAGGGACAAACAGAGCACTTAGTGAAAGCGAGCCAAAGGCGAAGCTTGAACTTAGTGCGAGCCAGTCCGGAACACTTAATGAATGCAAGTCGAAGACGCAGCATGAATTTAGTGAGAGGGACAAACAGAGTATTTAGTGAAAGCGAGCCAAAGGCGAAGCTTGAACTTAGTGCGAGCCAGTCCGGAACACTTAATGAATGCAAGTCGAAGACGCAGCATGAATTTAGTGAGAGGGACAAGGAAGGGAGAATTTACATGGAGGAGATCAAGCAGTACCGGCATGAGAACAAATACAACATAACTTATGCACAGTACTTATCATTACGGCAGCGGCTCCGCACGGTGATGAAGCCGGATCCGCACACCAGACAAGATGGAACCTACCGCATCCGGAGCATTTATTTTGATAACCTTGCAGATAAGGCACTGCTGGAAAAACAGGAAGGAGTTCCTTATCGTGAAAAGTTCCGGATCCGGTATTACAACGATGACTTTTCCCACCTCACGCTGGAAAAGAAAATCAAGAATCGGTCGTTGACCAGAAAGGAGAGTGCCCCGCTTTCCAAAGAAGAATGTGAAAAACTCCTTGCAGGGGACATTGCTTTTATGAGAGAGCACCCACAGCCGCTTGTGAGGGAGCTGTATCTGAAAATGCGGCAGCAGCTTTTGAAACCACGGGTGCTGGTATCTTATCTACGCGAGCCTTATATTTACGAAGCGGGAAACGTGCGGGTGACCTTTGACCGGGCGATACGGACCAGTATGTGGGAGCAGGATTTTCTGTTGGATGGGGTCTATGACATCAGCTGTCATGCAGGTAATGGAGCAGAGGATCCGCCGGATTCCATACTGATGGAGGTAAAGTACGATAACTTCCTGCCGGAGATTATCCGGTTCCTGTTACAGACCGATGACGTGAGACAGCGGGCCTTTTCCAAGTATGCAGCCTGCAGACGCTTTGGATAAAGCAGATCAGGATGAAGCAGATCGTGATGAAGCTTAAAAAAGAATGATACATAAATTTTGGAGGTAAGAGATGACTTTTAACGATATTTTTAAATCAAGTTTTTTAGAGAGTGTGACGGGATTTTCCCTGTCGGAGGTGCTTCTGGCAATGCTGTTTGCCGTGATTGTGGGATTGTTTATTTTCTGGGTGTACAAGAAGACATTTACCGGAATCCTGTATTCCTCCGGTTTTGCACTGACACTGATCGGACTGACACTTGTTACGACACTGGTCATTATTGCGGTAACCTCGAATGTAGTGCTTTCCCTTGGTATGGTTGGTGCGCTGTCCATCGTCCGTTTCCGGACGGCCATCAAAGAGCCGATGGAGATCGTGTTCCTGTTCTGGTCCATAGCAGTGGGCATCGTTATTGGAGCAGGAATGATTCCGCTTGCAGTTTTAGGATCGGTGATTATCGGTATCATTCTTCTTATTTTTGCCAACCGGAAAAATGTGGAGAACGCATACATTCTTGTTCTCAACTGCGAGAATGAAGAAGCGGAAAACACGGCAGCAGAGCTGTTAAAAAACACTGTAAAAAAGTATCGGATCAAGTCCAAAACGGTAAATGCAGAGGGAATCGAGCTGACAACCGAGTTAAAGATTAAGGATGATAAAATGGCGTTCGTGAATCAGATGAATGAAATTGCAGGCGTGAAGAATGCCACACTGGTCAGCTATAATGGAGTATATATGTCTTAGGAGGAAGCATGACAGAGCATAAGCATATCGGTAAAATCGTTGGTGCGCTGATGGCAGCGGCGGTTGCTTTCTGTCTGATAGTTACACTGTTTGCAGATCGCTTGGTGGCAGTTTCGGGAAGCAGCGCAGCAACGATGGAATATGAAAGTACTTTATTTGATACGTCTGAGATTATGACGGTGAACATTATTATGGACGAGGATCAATGGCAGGAGCTTTTGGACAATGCCATTTCAGAAGAATATTATGCATGTGACGTGGAAATTAATGGGGAAACGATTTCCAATGTCGGAATCCGGGCAAAGGGAAATACCAGCTTAAGCTCGATCGCAAACGATCCGGATACCGACCGTTACAGCTTTAAGATAAAATTTGATAAATACGTGGACGGGCAGACCTGTATGGGATTGGATAAGCTCGTCCTCAATAATAATTTCGCAGATGCCACCAACCGGAAGGAAGCATTGGTCTATGATATGTTTCAGTACCTTGGGGCAGATGCTTCTTTATATAATTATGCCAAAATCAGCGTAAACGGAGAATACTGGGGAACCTATCTGGCACTCGAAGCGGTTGAGGACAGCTTCAAACTCCGGAATTACGGAGTGTCCGATGGAAAACTGTATAAGCCGGAAACGATGGGAATGGGAAATGACAAGCAAGAAGATGGAGGGAAACCGGATGGAAATCCTCCAGAACGGCCGGATAATGCAGACTTCCCGAGCAGTGAAGCTGAATTTCCGGATTTTCCGGATGACATGGATTTCGGTGATATGCCGGATAGAAATGTAAACACTGATGTGGGTACCAATGCAGATAGCGATACCAGTACATTCGACAGCTCAGAAGGAGATTTGGCAAAAAACAGCAATCTTATGGACAGACCGGAGAGACCACAAGGAGACTTTGATCAAGCCGATATGGATGAAAAATTCAGGAATCCACAAGGCGGTCACGATGACTTCGGCGGCTTCGGCAACCGCAACGGTGGTGCAGACCTCAATTATGTCGATGATGACGCAGACAGCTACAGTACCATCTGGGACGGTGCAGACGTCAAGGTTACGGACAGTGATAAGGAACGGGTAATTACCGCGATTAAGAATATCAATGAGGGGACGGACCTTACAACATACCTTGACGTAGACAATATTCTGAAATATATGGCAGTACATGAATTTGTTGTAAATCTGGACAGCTTAAGCGGCAATATGGCGCACAACTACTATCTGTATGAAAATGACGGGCAGTTGAATATCATCCCGTGGGATTATAACCTTTCTTTCGGAGGGATGACGAACGGAGGAATGGGGGGCGGCCCGGGAAGAAATTTCACGGAAAGCAGTGGGGCAACCAGCATGATTAACGATCCGATTGATACACCGTTTGACGGAACGGACTTCTTTGATGCACTGTTGGAAAACGAAGAATATCTTGCACAGTATCACGAATATCTGCGGCAGCTGGCAGAAGAATATGTGCAGGGCGGCAGGTTACAGGAAGTGTGGGAGCGTCTGGATGCACAGACGGATGAACTGATTGAGACCGATCCGACCGCATTTTATACCGCAGCCGAATATGAGGAAGCAAAGGAGACGTTATGGACGGTTTTGCAATTACGGGCAGAAAGCGTGCTGGGACAGTTGGACGGTACGATTCCTTCTACCGATGACGGACAGCAGAATGCGCAGGATACGTTAATTGATGGAAGCGCGATTGATCTGTCCGTCATGGGAGAATTTAATCATTAAACAGTGGTCAGGAATATAATAAAGTCCGATCCTTTTGGGCGATGGCAATATAGGTTTTTCCTTCATTGAGCTGGATTTCATTTCCGTTATCATCGTAATATTTCGTCGGAGAATAGTCTGATGTCTTCTTCCAGGTAATGTGGATACCACGACCCTTGGTAAAATAATAGCCGTCACTTGTAGAATCAATTGTCTGGAAAGCCAGATAACCTTTTGCATCCCGCTTGGACCAGTTGGTATTCTGAATAATCACATTGGAAAAAGTCAGCTGCTCACCATTCATGCCATCTACCTGTGCAGCACCGTGAATGTTTTTCAAATACTGGCCGGAAGCTGCATCATAGGTGAAATAGCTCTTGGTATAGGGAAAGATCTTGGACAGATCAATCACATTTCCTGGGATTGCAGATGCATACTGTTCCAGAGAGTTTACTCCGGAAGCAAAATTGAAATGGCTGGCGTTGTAGTATTCCTGACGGGTAGTCTGGGAATATCCAAGACTTGCACAGGCTGTCTGAATGCCGGAAGCACTGATGTAGGCATTGTGTGGTGCTTTCCGGTCTGAGGTACGATAGAACTGACCGGAACCGGGGCGGTCACCACCGGTGCCATATTCACTTGTACCGGATAAATTGTTGATATCCGGGGCTGTGATGCGGTCCTTCATATAGTAGACACCACCAAAGTGTATCAGAATCGGATCCCATTCGGTAGCAATACTGATGTAGTAATCACGACAACTGCGGATGTTGCCGATCCGCTGAAGATCCTGCCAGTTGTCAATAATGGCAAGCTGTCTGGAAATATTGCCTTCCTCCATGATTTCATAAAGAACCTTGGCACGGCTGATGCCATAGGAAGGCTGGCAGGCTTTATCGGTTGGCATCATGACGGCGATTGGCCGCTGGGATGCCTGGGATGCAGGAATAAGCTCATTGGTGTAGACGCTGTGAACTTCTCCGTCAGCATGGGCATCTGTGCCGCCTATTCCAAGCCAGGGTGTGATGAAAATACCGAGTGAACAGATTGTAAAGGCCGTGACAGAGGCAATGATTCGTTTCAGGGTAGCTGTTTTCATTGGAAATCTCCTTTCTTAAAAAGTAGTTATTCAGAGTCAAAAAAGATCTTTTTTGATTCAAGGAACTGAATCATATATTGATCCCAAAGTCTTTCTGCCGATTTATCCATGACAAAGCTGTGATAGGATACCGCAGTAATGAGCGTAAGAATGCCCTCCTGATATTTGATATTCAGGACCAGTTGGTCAAGCTCTTCGGGCAGGGCGTCATGCTCTTTGTTAAAGCGTTCGGAAGCAAAGAGTGCTTTGATCTTATCCGGTTTCAGATAGAGTGTAAAATGGAAGCGCACAGGAGTCCTCTTTCCACGGATGAACTGGAAACAAAGCTCCTGTAAGTCCTTCCAGCAGGAAAACTGATAGGAAGCTTCCTCATCCGGCGTATTCGCATCTCCCTTGTAAAAGGCGGGAACAATATGTCCGTCAATGGTGAAGGTGTTATACGTCATAATGGAAGCTTCCGCCAGTAAAAAATCCTCAAAGCAGTCGGATTTTAATAAAATTCCCATAAAGTTTTTGGTTTCGGTAATTTTCAGTGCTTTCACAAATACCTCTTACTATCGTATTGGAACTATTCGGCTTTGAAGCGTTCTGCCTGTTCGGTGATCAGGGCATGATCTTCAAAGTAGTTGATCTTCATGGAATTCTTTACATCAGCGAGTGTCTGTGCGGCTACCTTTTCTGCTTCAATGGAGCCCTTGTGAAGAATTTCATAGACAGCAGGAATGTCCTTTTCCCATTCCTTACGGCGTGCACGGATCGGCGCCAGTTCCTCCTGAAGAACGTTGTTCAGGAACTTCTTCACCTTCACATCGCCTAAGCCGCCTCTCTGATAATGTTCCTTTAATTCATCTAAATTCGCATATTCCGGAAGGTATTCTGCGAACTGCTCATCCTTACAGAAGGCATCCAGATAAGTAAATACCGTATTGCCCTCAATATGTCCCGGGTCGGAAACCTGTAAATGGGTAGGATCGGTATACATGGACATGATTTTCTTGCGAACCTCTTCTTCCGTATCGGAAAGATAGATGCAGTTGCCAAGGGACTTGCTCATCTTGGCCTTGCCGTCTGTACCGGGGAGACGCAGGCAGGCCTTGTTATCCGGTAAAAGGATTTCCGGTTCAACTAAGGTTTCTCCATAAACGGCATTGAATTTGCGGACGATTTCCTTTGTCTGCTCGAGCATCGGAAGCTGATCCTCACCAACCGGAACGGTGGTTGCCTTGAATGCGGTGATATCGGCAGCCTGACTGATCGGATAGGTAAAGAATCCAACCGGGATGCTGGCTTCGAAATTACGCATCTGGATTTCGGACTTTACAGTAGGATTACGCTGCAGTCTGGATACCGTAACTAGGTTCATATAATAAAAGGACAGCTCACAAAGCTCCGGAATCTGTGACTGGATGAACAGTGTGGATTTCTCAGGATCGAGACCACAGGATAAATAATCAAGCGCAACTTCAATAATGTTCTGACGAACCTTCTCCGGGTTCTCAGCGTTATCGGTGAGTGCCTGGGCATCTGCAATCATAATGTAAATGCTGTCATAGTTACCGGAGTTCTGTAACTCGACACGTCTGCGGAGAGATCCTACATAATGACCCACATGAAGTCTTCCGGTAGGACGGTCTCCTGTCAGAATAATTTTTGACATAATTTGTTCCTCATTTCTTTTATAAGATAAAGCTCATCATAACGATTTTAAGCTTTTTTAATTATACACCATATCTGTTCAAAATCCTATTGCTTTTTTCTGTGGAAAAGGAAGGGAAGCGGAAAGCCAAAATACATTGCATTTGTGCGTAAAAAACTATATTATAATAAGAAAGTCAAAAGTCAGAAATAATCAGACTTAATTATGGAGGACAGCATGAAGGCTTGGAAACATGTTTTTCAGGAAATGACTTATGTCAGGATACTTGCATTGGGATATCTGGCGGTCATTTTGTTGGGAGCTGCTTTATTGACATTGCCCATTGCTTCGGCAAACGGAAAGAGTATCGGGTATTTTCAGGCATTGTTTACCGCAACGAGTGCCACTTGCGTGACGGGGCTTGTGGTGCTTGATACAGGGACTGCATTCAGCGTTTTTGGACAGATTATAATATTGCTAATGATACAGGTTGGGGGACTGGGATTTATGTCTCTTGGAGTTTTACTGGCATTATGTATGCATAAACAGATTTCACTGCGTACCAGAGGCCTTCTGCAGGAAAGCATGAATTCAATGCAGATAGGAGGCGTCGTCCGGTTGGTAAAAACTGCCCTGTGCGGGACGATGATTATTGAGGGAGCAGGAGCGGCACTTTTGGCATTTCGGTTTATTCCGGTGTTTGGTCCGGTGAAAGGCATCTACTTTAGTATTTTTCATTCTATATCTGCATTTTGTAATGCAGGATTCGACCTTATGGGTGGGTACTCTGGAGAATATTCTTCCTTTGTTGCTTTTGAGGATGATATTTTGATTAATGCTGTGCTGATGCTTCTCATCATTCTTGGCGGTATAGGTTTTTTTGTCTGGCAGGACATTATGAAAAAGAAACTGGCATTCCGTAAGTATGTTCTGCACACGAAGCTGGTTTTGTGTTCTACTTCTTTCCTCATTCTTTTTGGAACCCTGCTGTTTTATTTTTTTGAAAGGAAGAATCTGCTACAGGGAATGAGCGGCAAAGAACAGATTTTGGCAGTTTTGTTTTCTTCAGTGACGGCAAGAACGGCCGGATTCAATACAATAGATACCGGAGGTTTGACAACCGCTTCTAAATTGTTTAACGGTGTCTTAATGTTTATCGGAGGAAGTCCCGGATCCACTGCTGGTGGAGTGAAGACAGTAACTGTTATGGTTTTGTTGACGTATGTCTGGAGCAGTCTGAGAGGACAAAAGGGAATCCAGATTATGGGAAGAAGACTGGAGGAGGATGCAGTCAAAAAGGCAAGTAATGTTTTACTGATCAGTCTGATTCTGGCAGTTATGTCCGTCATAGCTATTAGTTATATACAACCGCGGCTTCCAATTGAGGATGTGATATTTGAGGTGCTATCAGCAATTGGTACAGTCGGTATGAGCACCGGAATTACGAGAAAATTGAACAGTGCATCGCAAATTATTATTATCTTGCTGATGTATTGTGGACGAATTGGAAGTATGTCTTTTGCCCTGTCTTTCACGGAGCGCAGGAAAACCACAAGTACCCAGTTCCCGGAAGAAAAAATTATTATAGGATAGGGCAGTAAAGAATAGAAAGAGGTAAACAGAATGAAATCAATATTAATTATCGGACTAGGAAGATTTGGACAGCATTTATGCAGAAAGCTGGCAGAACGTGGCAACCAGATTATGGTGATTGATGAGAAGGAAGAAAATGTGGAAGCAGTGATGTCTTTGGCTGCAAGTGCACAGATTGGTGACTGTACAAAGGAGGCAGTATTGGACAGCCTTGGAATTAATAATTTTGATATCTGTTTTGTGTGTATCGGCACTAATTTCCAAAGCAGTCTGGAAATTACTTCTCTTTTGAAGGAGAAAGGGGCAAAATATGTGGTTAGCAAGGCCACACGTGATATTCATGCAAAATTCCTGTTGAAAAATGGGGCAGATGAGGTAGTTTATCCGGATCGGGATATTGCGGAGAAAACAGCCATGCGTTACAGTGCAGGTCATGTCTTTGACTATATTGAATTAAATAGTGAATATTCAATATACGAAATTCCAGTAGCTGCTATATGGGTTGGTAAGACGATAAGAGAAGTCAATTTTCGCGTGAAATATAAGATCAGTATTCTTGGAATCCGTCAGGGGGATGAGACAAGCCTGCTTCCGATGGCTGATCACGTTTTCAATGAGCATGAGCACTTAATGGTAGTCGGTAAAATTGAAGATTTAGAGAGACTTTTGAAAAAGCTGGATCATTAGTCAGGGCAGGAAAGAATTTTCTTTCCTGCCTTTGTCTTAAGTAAACCATCTGCCGGTTGCTCCACAGGGAAGCACCAGTCCGTTTGAGGAAACCGGCAGTCCGATTTCGGAGGACTGTACCTCACCGCCGCGCTTTTTTTGAATGACGGTGCTTAACATATAGCTTAATACGGCAGGCTGAAGTCCCGTCGTATAGGAGTTAATGAGGAAAAACAGTGCGTCATCACTTAAGAGCTGCGCTGCAAGTTCCACAAAGGGATAAATGCTTTCCTCAATCTTCCAGATTTCTCCCTTGGGACCGCGTCCATAGGAGGGAGGATCCATAATGATTCCATCGTATTTGTTGCCGCGGCGGATCTCACGCTCTACGAACTTTACGCAGTCATCCACCAGCCATCGGACCGGGGCATCCTCTAAGTGGGAAGCTGCCGCATTTTCCTTTGCCCAGGTGACCATGCCCTTGGAAGCGTCAACATGGGTAACGCTCGCTCCGGCACTTGCAGCTGCGAGGGTAGCACCACCGGTATAGGCAAAGAGATTCAACACCTTCACAGGACGTCCTGCCTCCCTGATGCGTTCACTGCACCAGTCCCAGTTGACCGCCTGCTCAGGGAAAAGCCCGGTGTGCTTGAAGCTGAACGGCTTTAACCGGAAATTCAGTTCGCGGTAAGAGATGGTCCATTCTTCCGGCAGCTTAAAAAATTCCCATTCACCGCCGCCTTTGGAGCTGCGGTGATAATGTCCGTTTAAGCGGTTCCATTCAGGAACGGTTTTTTCGGTTTTCCAGATGACCTGCGGATCCGGACGAAGGAGGATGTACCTGCCCCAGCGCTCCAGCTTTTCCCCACAGGAGGTATCTATTACTTCATAATCTTTCCAATGATCTGCAATCCACATATTTGGCTCCTTCTGCCTCTTTCTAATAAGAAAATAAGTGATTTCATGATTATCTGCTTATGATGAATACTGTGCTTTACTCATGAATTCGCACTTCGTGCTTTACATCCTGCTTCGCAGGATATTCGTTTCACTCATTACATCATATATGTAATTTGGGCAAAAAAGCAAGGTTTTTATTTGAATTTCACTTGCAATGTGATATGATGTGTAACAGTTCAGCCAATCCGTACCAACCGGCAGCTTATGAATGGGTCTGGCTGTATAAGAACGTAGTCCGGACAGGATGAATTACTGAACAGTTATATTTGGAGGATGAGATGAACAGAGCATATTTACAGGATAAACAGAGGGTTGTGATCAAGATTGGAACATCTACAATCACGCACACGGATACCGGACACTTAAATCTGGTAAAGCTTGAAAAATTCGTGAGGATTCTTACTGATATTCATAATCAGAACAAGGAGCTTATCATTGTGTCTTCCGGAGCAATCGGAGCCGGAAGAAAGGCACTCGGTATTCAGGGGAAGCCCTCCACCCTGCCGATGAAACAGGCTTGTGCAGCAGTTGGACAGGCGAGGCTGATGATGATTTATCAGAAGCTTTTTGCAGAATATAATCAGACTATTGCCCAGATTCTGGTTACAAAGAACGTGGTTACGAACGGAATCAGCCGGATTAACGCAGTTAATACCATACAGGAGCTGCTTACCATGGGAGTGATTCCAATTGTGAATGAAAACGATGTGGTTTCCACAGATCAGATTCTGGATGGGAATTTTGGGGATAATGATACCCTGTCCGCACTTGTTGCCAAAATGATAGGAGCCGATCTGCTGATTCTGCTATCTGATATTGACGGGCTTTATACCGATGATCCAAGAAGCAATCCGGACGCCCGGTTTATCAGCTGCGTGGAAAAGATTGATGATGATCTGCTTTCCTGCGCCAAGGGACCTGAAAGCGCGTTTGGCACAGGTGGCATGACAACGAAGCTTGCAGCTGCAGAGATTGCGAACGAAGCCGGAACGGATATGGTAATTGCCAATGGTGACGATCCGGTGAATGTCATCCGTATTCTGGAGGGCAAAGAGGTCGGAACCCTGTTTAAGGCATAGAGGAAGTGAGAGGAAGAGAACGTGTATCATGTCTTATTTTTAGAGGATGAACCGACCATCCGGGAGGTTTTGACGGAATATATGGTGATGTCCGGCTATGAAGTGGTCGGAACCGGGAACGGGGACCGGGCAATGGAGCTGCTTAAGAAGGAGCCGTTTGACATGGCAGTGCTTGATATTATGGTAGAGGGAACGGATGGATTCGGAGTCCTTCAGTTCATCAAGGATCAGCAGATTCCGGCTGCCACGATTATGCTTACCGCCCTGGAGGATGAAAAAAGCCAGGTTAAAGCGTTCAATCTGTATGCCGATGACTATGTGATTAAGCCGGTTTCCCCCATTATTTTATTAAAACGTATGGAAACGATTCTTCGCAGAGTTTCTTGTGTAAAGGAACGCAGTGCGGAGCAGGAGTCCGAGGACAAAGGCAGGCAGGAGCAGCAGGGGCTCTGCGTCCGGGAAGAGGAATACAGTGTGTATTATCACGGACAGAAGCTTCCGCTTACGTTAAGTGAATACCTGTTGTTTCTGACACTGTTCCAGTCACCGGGACGCGTTTTTACCAGAGAACAGTTGATTCTGCAGGTGTACAATGAGGATTATGTCGGCAACGACCGGATTGTGGATGCACATATCAAGAATCTGCGGAAAAAGCTGCCGGTATCGTGTATCAAAACGGTGATCGGCGTGGGGTATCAATATGAAAATGCAGAATAATCTGGAACGTAAAAATTTGTATTACAGCATTCTTTTAGCCGTTCTTCTGCTATTGCTTCTTGTGGGTTACTTTTCTTTTATGATTCCTTCCCTGTATCTTAATCATATGATGGAGCGAAACTTAGAGCATGCCAGGGCACAGCATGAAACCTATGTGCAGACGGGAAGTTTTGCGCAGATCCGGGTCGATTCCCCGCTTACGAGTATCGGTCTTCGCATGCCGCTAAACGGAGAAGTGTTGTATTTCGACAGTAAAAAGATTTCAGCGAAGATCACACCGACAGATCCTCGTATGAAAGAACTGTTTCAGGAGCTGGCAGATCTTGCCGGGGCAATGAAGCGAGAACAGGGAGAAGCGCAGAAAGAGTCACAGGAAGAGTCACAGACCAAGGAGCAGACTGCAAAGATCCTGAAAGATGTGCAGGAAATTCTGAAGCGGGCAGGAGACAACATGGATTCCGGTGAATCGTCCATGGCAGATCTGGAATTCTTTTACGATCAGGACTGGGAGACGGAGTTTCACAATGAGAGTATCCGGTACTATGAGGTGGGACAAAACGGGATTCTGGCAGAATGTGGAATTGAGGATAAGGAGAACCGTTATACCTCCTATATTTCCATGGAACAGACAGGAGATATGATTTGCCTTTCCCTGCTTGCAACCATGACGCCGGATATGAATGAGATCCGGCCGGTGGTCTGGCAGAGTCTTCCGATGCTGGGCGCGGTTATCCTGCTTCTGGTGCTGATCTTTTCGCGGGTATATTCGAAGGGAATTGTTTCGCCCATGGTTTCTCTGTCCGAAGAATTAAATGAAACGATCCGGCAGAATTACCGGGAACTGGAAGAAAAGAATGAGGAGCTTAAGGAGGAGAACCGGCGGCAGGAGGTCTTTCTGCGGGCATCCTCCCATCAGTTAAAAACACCGGTTTCCGCGGCGTTGCTTCTGGTAGATGGCATGATTCATAAGGTAGGAAAGTATCAGGATACGGAACAGTATCTTCCACAGGTGAAGTCGGAGCTGCTTTCCATGCGCAAAATGGTGGAGGAGATCCTGTATCTGAACCATTGCGGGGAAGAACTCCATATCGTGCCGGTTCCTTTGCGGACTCTTTGTGAAGAAAAGCTGTCCGGTTACCGGGTAGAGTTTGAAAAGCGAAAGCTCCGGGTGGAATGGACGCAGAAGGCAGATGGCGTGGTAAACAGTGATGAAAATGTGCTGGGACAGATCTTGGACAATCTGATTTCGAATGCGGTTAAATACACGCCGGAGGGTGGAAAAATCCGGTTTGTTATTCAGGAGAATGAGCTGCGGATTGAAAATGAAGGAGATCCGGTTCCAAAGGAAATCCTTGACCATATTTTTGATCCTTTTGTGACCAGTAATACCGCAGAAAAGGGACATGGACTGGGACTTTATATTGCCGCCTTTTATGCGAAAAAGCTTTCAATAGAGCTTTCCATTACGAATGAAAGCTACGGCATTTCTGCAAGGTTAAGATGGAAAGAAGCGTTATCTTTAGGGAAATACGCATAACATCTTCAACCCATCTTCATACGAAATTCATATGGTATTGCTATACTCTATTCTGTCAGAAAGCAATGCAGCAGGTGAAGAAAGGATATTGTCAATGGATACCATATTAGAACTGGAACAGCTTTCCGTAAAGTATGGAAAGGAAACGGCACTCACCATCGGGCAGCCAATCCGTATTCTGGAAGGAGACCGGATCGGCGTGATCGGTTCAAACGGTGCCGGAAAGTCGACGCTGATTAAAAGCGTTTTAGGCTTAGTGCCCTATGAAGGGACAATCAAAACGACACTGCAGCCGTGGCAGATTGCGACGCATATGCAGTTTAATGAATATACCACCAACATGCCGGTCAAGTATATTATGGAAGGAATTCTGGATACCAGAATTGCAAAGAATGAGCACCTGCAGGAGCTCATCCGGTATTTTGAATTTGAAGAATGTTTAAAGAAGCGGTATCATCATCTTTCCGGAGGACAAAAGCAGCGTCTTACGATTATTATGGTGATGATGCAGAATGCACCGCTGACGTTTTATGACGAGGTGACCTCGGGACTGGATTTCGAGACCCGTCAGAGGCTGGTGGAAAAGCTGCTTTCCTGGTACAGGGACAAGGATGGAGCGGTGCTTATGGTATCGCATTACTATGAGGAATTACAGCAGTTTGCGGATAAACTGCTGATTCTGGATCAGGGACACGTACTGGATTTTGGAAAGAAAAAGGATCTTTTTGATAAGTATTGCGGAAACGCGGTTCTGGTGGTGGATCACACGCCGGAGAATGCCAGACTTTTGTCTGAGTATCCGAAACTGATTTCTCCTGCACATCTGCTTTCGATTTCCTGTGAAAATGCACAGAAGGAAGCAGAGATTGTAAAGCTGTTGATTGAGCACGATGTCAATTATAAGAGAAGCAACGAAGACATTGAGATGATCTATGTGAATGCCAAGGCAGCCTATGAAGCCCAAAAGGAGGAAGAGAAAAATGCCCGTGCGTAAAACAATTTCCAAGAGTCTTATTTTATATGAAATCCGTAATGTCCTGGGGAATCCGTATATCTGGATTTTCGGAGTTGGATTTCCGATCTTTTTCATGTTCCTGATGCCGACGGCGGTTACCAGGGGGATGACGGATGCATCGATCATCCGGATGGTTACGACTTCACTGTTTTTATCGATCGGGGCATTGATCCCGATGGCGAATATGCTGATGGGATATGGCATTTCCTGTGCGCAGGAGATGGAAAAGGGAGTTCCACAGAGACTGGAATTATTTGGAATCAGCCGGAAGATGACCCTTTGCAACCGGGCCATCTCGGAGGGAATCTTTTTCGTATTGTCCTTCCTGCTTTACGGACTGATCGGAATGCTTGGCTTAAAGCTGGAGGCGCCTGCGGCAATCGGAGTCATGTATTATGCCGTCTGTATGCTTCTGTTTGGAATCATCTGCTTTGCCATGGGACACGGAATTGCCTGTCTGCTCAGAAAATTCAGCCTTACCTATTGTGTGATGATGATTCTCTACTTTGGATTTATGGTTTGCAGTGGTATGATGGGAATTAGTTATGAGGATATGCCAAAGGCAATGAAAGCAGTGGCGAACCTGATTCCGGTTACCTATATTACGAAAGACTTTTATACCGTATGGACCGGAAAAAGCTACAATTTCATGCCGATGATCCAGTCCTATCTGTTTCTTGGGGCAGTGGCAGGAATTGTGCTGTTTGCCGGAATGAAGAGGAAATAAAGTTACGGACCAGAAAGCGGCGAAATAGAGGAAGCAGAGTAGAAAAGATAAAAGAAATAAAAGAAGAGGAATGAATAAACAGCAATGAAGCAGTTGATAGAAAGCATGGAACGTTCACAGATTTTTATAATCATTCTTGCAGCCGTTTTACTTGTGGTTCTGGTACTTCTGATTGTCTTTCTCCTTCGTAGAAGAAGACCGAAGACGCGGAGCTACGATGAAATGGAAGGGCACGAATTTGAATATTTCTGTGCCGATCTTCTGGAAAAGCGTGGCTTTGAAGAGGTGGAGGTCACGAAAGGAAGCGGAGACTATGGGGTGGACATTCTTGCGGAAAAGGATGGTGTCACCTATGCCATCCAGTGTAAGCGGTACGATGGACCGGTCGGCGTGAAAGCGGTGCAGGAGGCTTATGCCGGACGGGATTATTATGACCGTATGGTGGGAGCGGTACTGACGAACCAGTACTTCACCACTCCGGCTGTCGAAGCAGCGAAAAAGCTCAAGATTCTGCTGTGGGATGGCGGATATTTAGAGAGCATGATGGAGGAAGAATAAAGATGGCGGGGGCTGCGGCAGCCTCCGCCATAAGTATTTCTTTAATATAGGTAGTTTCTAAAAATAAGCAGTTTAAAAATAAGCAGTTTTTAAGAATTAATCAAGCTGATGAATAAACAATCCGCTGCGGAGCTTGGGCTCGAACCAGGTGGACTTCGGCGGCATTAAAAGACCGGCATCCGCAACATCAAGCAGCTCCTGAATGGAGGTCGCATACATGGAGAACGCAACGGTGCAGTCCTCGGCAACACGCTTTTCCAGTTCGGAAAGTCCGCGGATTCCTCCAACGAAGTCGATGCGGTGATCGGTTCTGGGATCTGCAATCTGAAGAACCGGTCCAAGCAGGTTATTCTGTAAAACCGAAACATCCAGACCTTCTACCGGATCCTCCACGAGCAGACGCTTGTCTGCAGTAAGCCTGTACCAGCCATCACTTAAATACATACCAAAGGTACCTTTTTCTTCCGGGGCAAACGGCGTCTTTCCGAGATAGGAAACCGTAAATCCGGCATTCCGGACAGCTTCTAAAAAGGCTTTCTTTGTCATTCCGGCCAGATCCTTTACCACGCGGTTATAAGGCATGATGTAAAGCTGGTCATCCGGAAAAAGCACGGAAAGGAAACGGTTGAATTCCTCGTCACCGGTGTAGCCGGGATGCTCCTTGCGGCGTTTTAAGCCAACCTTCACCGCAGAGGCACAGCGGTGATGACCATCTGCAATATAAGTGGAAGGAATGGCGGCGAAAGCTTCTTCCAGTTCTTTAATGACACTATCGTCAGAAATTACCCAGATACGGTGTGTAATGCCGTCCGGAGAAGTAAAGTTATATACGGGCGTCCTTTTCTTTTCTGTCTCCACAATCTGATTGATGGCATCCACGGAACGGTAGACTAAGAAAATCGGACCGGTCTGTGCATTCGTGCGGTCTACGTGGTTGATGCGGTCGATTTCCTTTTCTTCCCGGGTGTTCTCGTGCTTCTTAATGATGCCGTTCACATAGTCATCAATGGAGGAACAGGCCACAATACCGGTCTGGGAGCGGTCGTTCATCGTAAGCTCATAAATATAGAAGCAGGGTTTGGCTTCTATCAGAAAAGAGCCGTCTGCAATCATTTCTTCTAAGGTTTCCCTGGCTTTTTCATAAACACAGTCATCATAAGTATCGACCGAATCGTCAAACTGGGTCTCGGCACGGTCAATTTTTAAAAAGGAAAGAGGCTCTTTACCGACTTCCACGCAGGCTTCTTTCCGATTGTATACATCATAGGGCAGTGCTGCAATCCGGTCTGCAAGTGCAGGCTTCGGACGGACACTCTGAAAAGGGGTAACCTTTGGCATAAATTTTCTCCTTTGAATGGTTGTATAATAAGTGCTGGTTTCGTATTCCATAGTTTTTTTCATGCGATGATTATAGTATAATAAGGTTATCAGTGGGTGTCAATAAAGTGAGAGATACAGGAGCAAGACATATGAAAGAGACATCTATGCAGGAATGAAGATGCGTGAAAGAGGTAGGAAACCATGGCGAAGAATGATAAAACAAATGTAATGCGCGTTCTGGAACAGCATAAAATCCCCTATGAGGGACATAACTATCTGGATTCCGGTGCGGTCGGCGGAACCGAGGTGGCAGCAGCGTTAAATGAGGATCCGGAGGTTGTATTTAAAACACTGGTTACGGTCGGAAAGACCGGCAATCATTATGTGTTCCTCGTGCCGGTAGAGAAGGAGCTGAATCTGAAAAAGGCGGCGGCAGCCGTTGGAGAGAAAAATATTGAGATGATTAAGTCTAAGGAATTATTACCGCTTACGGGATATATTCACGGCGGCTGTTCTCCGATCGGAATGAAAAAGCAATTCCGGACCGTGATCCATGAAAGTGCTTCTACATTGGAAAAGATCTTTTTCAGCCGCGGCAAAATCGGCTTCCAGGTCGAGGTACGCGTCGAGGATCTGAAGAAGGTGTTGAAGTTTGATTTCGCGGATATTGCAGAGTAAACACGGAAATTTGAAAAATACAGAGGACAGACTATAAGCTATGAAACAGCAGCATATAAGTTTGACAAAGAATTTACAAGACCATGTCTGTAATTCATACAGATCATTTGCTGGGATAAGAAGGAGAAAGAAATGGCAGCAGAATCAACAGATAAGAAAAAGGTACTTAAGGAATACCTGTGGATTACGTTTGCGGTAATCATCATGGATATTGGAATCTATGTGTTTAAGTTCCCCAATAACTTTTCCTTTGGAGGGGTTTCCGGTATGGCTGTCGTGATTTCAAATTTCACGGTACTTTCCGCCTCCCAGATCAATCTGGTGATTAATCTGTTACTGTTGGTACTGGGGTTTGCCATTCTGGGTAAGAACTTCGGGTTGAAAACAGCGTATGTGACGGTACTTTCTTCCCTTTTATTAAATGTATTTGAAGTGGTGTTCCCGATGAAAGTACCGCTTACGAACGAGATCATGCTGGAGCTGTGCTTTGCCATTCTGCTTCCGGCGATCGCGTCTGCCCTTTTGTTCTATGAGAATGCTTCGGGGGGAGGCACGGACATCATTGCCATGGTGATCCGGAAGTATTCCACGATGAATGTTTCCACGGCACTGCTTTGGACAGACCTTGTTGTGGTTGTTTGTGCGTTTCTGGTGTTTGATACGGTGACCGGGCTTTCTTCCATTCTGGGTCTTCTGGCGAAATCACTGGTCATTGATAAATTCATCGAACGCATGAAGCTCAACAAATATTTTACAATTGTGTCCACGAACCCGGATCCGATCTGCCATTATATTACGAATGATTTACACCACAGTGCAACCACCTACCATGCGGAAGGAGCTTATTCCCATAAGGATCGTGTCATCATTCTTACGGTAGTGGATGTGAAACAGGCGATTTATCTGGAACGTTTTATCAAAAAGAATGAGCCGAGCGCCTTTATCATGGTGACAAAGAGTAGTGAGATCGTCGGAAAAGGATTTACGAGTTATATCTGATACGGAGGAAGCAGTGAGAATATCTCCATCCGATTCCTGATCGGGAAAAAGGGTTTCTTCTATATATAATATGCTGTATAGATGTGTTGATTAAAATCAGCAAAAAAAATCACAAAATTTTTCACAAAATTTTTAAAAAAATTTCTTGCAAAATCCCCAAACATCATGTATACTAACAATTGCTGTGGCATGATAGCGTTGAAGCGTGAGGTTGCTGCCGCGCCGAAAGGCACTGCAGGTTTTCCGTGGAGCGAATGTCAAGAGGCCATGCAAATGGCCAAAGAACCTGACGGCAAGTCACTGTACAAACAATTTGTCTGCAATACTGCAGAGACACGGGCGTTAAGCGTGCCGGACATAAGAGCGCGGAAATCCGCGCATTGACTTATGAAAAGGCAGGACACGCACGGAGGAGTGTACAGTCACCGCTTGTCGTACTTCTAAGGAATATCATTCCTATTATTAAAAAGTGCGAAAAGGAGGCGACTTTTTTTATGGCAAGTCAAGTAATGAGAATCACACTCAAGGCTTACGATCATCAGTTAGTAGATGCGTCTGCCAAGAAAATCATCGAAACAGTTAAGAAGAACGGATCTCAGGTGAGTGGACCGGTACCCCTTCCTACCAAGAAGGAAGTTGTTACTATTTTAAGAGCGGTTCATAAGTATAAGGATTCCAGAGAACAGTTCGAACAGAGAACCCACAAGAGACTGATCGATATCATTACACCGACACCTAAGACGGTTGAAGCATTACAGAGACTGGAAATGCCCGCTGGTGTTAGCATTGACATCAAGATGAAGAACAAATAATCATCCGATGCAATGAAGACATAGGAAGCAAAAGCTTCCAAAACAATTTAACCCCTACACTAGAATGACCCGATCGGGTCCGCTGTAGAATCAAATGGAGGTAAAGAAATGAAAAAAGCTATTTTGGCAACAAAAGTCGGAATGACTCAAATCTTCACAGAGGACGGAGCTTTAGTTCCCGTAACAGTACTTCAGGCTGGACCTTGTGTAGTAACACAGGTGAAGACCGCAGAGAACGACGGTTACAGCGCAGTACAGGTTGGCTTCGTTGACAAGAAGGAAAGAATTGTCAACAAGGACAAGAACGGAAAGAAAGAAATCGTTCACAGACATGGCGTTAACAAGGCACTGAAAGGACACTTCGATAAGGCAGGCGTTTCCTGCAAGAGATATGTCAGAGAATTCAGACTTGACAACGCAGAGGAATATACACTTGGAAGCGAGATCAAAGCTGATGTATTTGCAGCTGGAGACAAAATTGATGCATCCGCTATTTCCAAAGGTAAAGGATTCCAGGGTGCAATCAAGAGACATGGACAGCACAGAGGTCCTATGGCTCACGGTTCTAAATTCCATCGTCATCAGGGTTCCAATGGTGCCTGCTCTTCACCCAGCCGTGTATTCAAGGGCAAGGGAATGCCGGGACATATGGGTTGCGTAAAAGTAACTGTACAGAATCTTGAAGTTGTAAGAGTTGATGCAGAAAACAATCTTCTTCTTGTAAAGGGTGCTGTACCGGGACCTAAGAAAGCTTTAGTAACTGTAAAAGAAACAGTTAAGGCTAATGCATAATTGAGAGGATGAAAGGAGGACCATTCAGATGGCAAAAGTATCTGTTTATAATATGGAAGGCAAGGAAGTTGGCACAATTGAATTAAACGATGCGGTATTTGGTGTTGAAGTAAACGAACATCTTGTACACATGGCAGTTGTACAGCAGCTTGCAAATAACCGTCAGGGAACACAGAAGGCAAAGACACGCTCTGAAGTATCCGGCGGCGGAAGAAAACCTTGGAGACAGAAAGGAACCGGTCATGCAAGACAGGGTTCAACAAGATCTCCCCAGTGGACCGGAGGCGGTGTTGTATTCGCTCCCGTACCGAGAGATTATTCCTTCAAGATCAATAAGAAGGAAAAGAGAGCAGCATTAAAGTCCGCTCTTACAAGCAGAGTTCTTGATAACAAGCTGATCGTTGTAGACGAGCTCAAGTTTGATGAAATCAAGACCAAGAAGTTCCAGGCAGTTATGGATAATCTCAAAGTTAAGAAGGCATTAGTTGTAATTGCTGATAACGATGAAAAGGTTACCATGTCTGCAAGAAACATCCCTACCGTTAAGACAGCATTAGTTAACTCCATTAATGTTTATGATATCTTAAAGGGTGACACACTGGTTCTTACCAGGGACGCAGTAGCAAAGATTGAGGAGGTGTATGCATAATGGCAGCAGTTAATTATTATGACGTAATCCTTAAGCCGGTTATTACTGAAAAGAGTATGGCTGGTATGGGCGACAAGAAGTACACATTCTTAGTTCATCCCGAAGCTAACAAAACAATGATCAAGGAAGCTGTTGAAAAAATGTTCGAAGGAACCAAGGTTAAGAAGGTAAACACCATGAACCTTGAAGGAAAGAACAAGAGACGTGGTCTGGTAGTTGGAAAGACTGCTAAGTCCAAAAAGGCAATCGTTTGGTTGACCGAAGACAGCAAGGACATTGAGATCTTCGCAGGTTTATAAGATAGGCGGAGAAGATATGCACAAACAAGTGCGATAAGAAATGTAGAACTCGAAAGGAGACAGAATCATGGGAATTAAAACATATAATCCCTATACACCTTCCAGAAGAAATATGACTGGCTCTGATTTTTCAGAAATCACCAAGAAGACTCCTGAAAAATCTCTGTGTGTATCCTTAAAGAAGAACTCTGGACGTAACAACCAGGGTAAGATCACAGTAAGACATCGTGGAGGCGGTACCAGAACTCAGTACAGACTGGTAGACTTCAAGAGAAATAAAGACGGTATTCATGCAACAGTACTTGGTATTGAGTATGATCCGAACAGAACAGCAAACATCGCATTAATCTGTTATGAAGATGGAGAAAAGGCATACATCCTTGCTCCCGAAGGATTAACCGATGGCATGCAGGTTATGAATGGACCTGATGCAGAAGTAAGAGTAGGTAACTGCTTACCTTTATCTGCAATTCCTGTTGGTACTCAGGTACACAACATTGAATTATATCCTGGTAAGGGCGGACAGATGGTTCGTTCCGCAGGAAACAGCGCACAGCTCATGGCTAAGGAAGGAAAGTACGCAACACTTCGTCTTCCCTCCGGCGAAATGAGAATGGTGCCGATCGTTTGCAGAGCAACCGTTGGTGTTGTTGGAAACGTAGATCATAGCCTTGTTAAGATCGGTAAGGCAGGACGTAAGCGTCATATGGGTATTCGTCCTACTGTCCGTGGTTCCGTTATGAACCCGAATGACCATCCTCATGGTGGTGGTGAAGGTAAGACCGGAATCGGACGTCCCGGTCCATGTACACCTTGGGGCAAGCCCGCTCTTGGTTTGAAGACACGTAAGAAGAAAAAAGCTTCTAACAAGCTGATTGTAAGAAGAAGAGACGGCAAGGCCATCAAATAATAAGGAGGAGAGAAAATGGCTAGATCACTGAAAAAAGGACCTTTCGCAGACGCAAGCCTGTTAAAAAAGGTAGATGCAATGAATGCAGCAGGACAGAAGCAGGTTATTAAGACCTGGTCCCGTCGTTCTACAATCTTTCCCTCTTTTGTGGGACTGACATTTGCAGTACACGACGGAAGAAAGCACGTTCCTGTATATGTAACAGAGGATATGGTTGGACATAAGCTCGGTGAGTTCGTGGCAACCAGAACTTATAGAGGACACGGAAAAGACGAAAAGAAGTCTAAAGTAAGATAAGGAGGTTTTCATCATGGCAAAAGGACATAGATCCCAAATTAAAAGAGAAAGAAACGCGCAGAAAGATTTAAGACCTTCAGCTAAGTTATCTTACGCAAGAGTGTCAGTTCAGAAAGCATGTTTCGTTTTAGATGCCATCAGAGGCAAGGATGTAGAAACAGCACTGGGAATTCTCGAATACAACCCCAGATATGCTTCTGCATTAATCAAGAAGTTACTGGAATCCGCTCGTGCAAATGCTGAGTATTTGTACAGCCAGGACCCTACCAAGTATCCGAATCCGGAAAACCTTTATGTTGCAGAATGTTATGCAAATAAAGGACCTACAATGAAGAGAGTACAACCCAGAGCACAGGGAAGAGCTTATCGTATCGAGAAGAGAATGAGCCACATTACTGTAGTGCTTGATGAAAGATAGAAGGAGGACGATTGAATGGGACAGAAAGTTAATCCTCACGGCATAAGAGTCGGTGTTATTAAGGATTGGGATTCTAAGTGGTACGCTGAAGATGAATTCGCAGATTTTCTTGTTGAAGATCATGAGATTCGTGAGTACCTTAAAAAGAAGTTATACAGCGCAGGAGTTTCCAAGATCGAGATCGAAAGAGCTTCTGACAGAGTAAAGGTTATCATCTATACCGCAAAGCCCGGTGTTGTAATCGGTAAGGGCGGTGCTGAAATCGAAGTAACCAAGAAGGAACTTTCCAAGATGACCGGAAAGAAAGTTCTGGTTGATATTAAGGAAATCAAGAGACCTGACAGAGATGCACAGCTTGTAGCTGAGAACATCGCACAGCAGCTTGAGAACCGTGTTTCCTTCCGTCGTGCCATGAAGTCCTGCATGGGCAGAACCATGAAGGCCGGAGCACTTGGTATTAAGACTTCCGTATCCGGACGTCTTGGCGGAGCTGATATGGCCCGTACCGAGTTCTACAGCGAAGGAACCATTCCTCTTCAGACCTTACGTGCAGATATTGACTATGGTTTTGCAGAGGCTAACACCACCTATGGTAAAGTAGGTGTCAAAGTATGGATTTACAAGGGTGAAGTACTTCCTACTAAGAAGAATGATGATAAAGTGCAGGAAGGGAGCGATAAATAATGTTAATGCCTAAAAGAGTAAAGCGTCGTAAACAGTTCCGTGGCACCATGAGAGGAAAAGCAACCCGTGGTAATACACTTACTTACGGTGAATTTGGTATCGTTGCATTAGAGCCCTGTTGGATCAAGTCCAATCAGATCGAAGCAGCCCGTGTTGCCATGACCCGTTATATTAAGCGTGGTGGTAAAGTCTGGATTAAGATTTTCCCCGACAAACCGGTTACCGTTAAGCCTTTAGGAACTCGTATGGGTTCTGGTAAAGGTGCTTTGGAGTACTGGGTAGCAGTTGTTAAACCAGGCCGTGTTATGTTTGAAATTGCAGGAGTTTCCGAAGAAGTAGCAAAAGAAGCATTACGTCTTGCTACACACAAGCTTCCCTGCAAGTGTAAGATCGTTTCTAAGGCCGACTTGGAAGGTGGTGTATCAAATGAAAACTAATAAGTATGTAGAAGATTTAAAAGCAAAATCAGCTGCAGAATTAGCACAGGATTTAGTAGCTGCTAAGAAAGAACTTTTCAATTTGAGATTCCAGAACGCAACAAATCAGCTGGATAATACAGCAAGAATTAAGGAAGTTAGAAAGAATATCGCAAGAATTCAGACTGTTATCACACAGAAAGCTAACGAAGCTTAAAAGATTGTTGTTCGAATGTCAAAGAAAGGAGACGTAAAGTCGTGGAAGAAAGAAATTTAAGAAAGACACGTACCGGTAAGGTTGTCAGCAATAAGATGGACAAAACAATCGTTGTTGCCATTGAAGAGCATGTTAAGCATCCCCTTTACAAGAAGATTGTGAAAGATACTTACAAGTTAAAGGCTCATGATGAGAACAATGAATGCCAGATTGGCGATACAGTTAAAGTAATGGAAACAAGACCTTTATCCAAGGATAAGAGATGGAGACTTGTTGAGATCGTTGAGAAAGCGAAATAATGGAAGGAGAAAATTAGCATGATTCAACAGGAAAGCAGACTTAAAGTTGCTGATAACACCGGTGCTAAGGAAATCCTTTGTATCAGAGTTATGGGCGGATCTACAAGAAGATATGCAAATATCGGTGATGTGATTGTTGCTACGGTTAAAGATGCAACACCAGGCGGCGTTGTTAAGAAGGGTGACGTTGTAAAGGCTGTTGTTGTCCGTTCCGTTAAGGGCGCACATCGTAAAGACGGTTCTTACATTAAATTTGATGAAAATGCTGCAGTTATCATTAAAGATGATAAGACCCCCAGAGGAACACGTATTTTTGGACCTGTAGCCAGAGAGCTTCGTGAAAAGCAGTTCATGAAAATCGTTTCTTTGGCTCCGGAAGTATTATAGGAGGGAAGAAGCATGGCAAGTTTAAAGATTAAAAAAGGCGATACTGTTAAAGTTATCGCCGGCAAAGATAAAGGTGCAGAAGGAAAGGTCCTTTCCGTAGACGCTAAGAACAGCAAGGTTGTTGTTGAAGGCGTCGGAATGGTTACCAAGCACACAAAGCCTTCCGCAGCGAACCAGAATGGTGGAATTATTCAAAAGGAAGCTCCTATTGATCTTTCAAACGTTATGTACGTTCATAAGGGAAAAGCTACAAGAGTTGGTTTCAAGATGGACGGAGACAAGAAAGTACGTTTTGCCAAGTCAACAGGTGACGTAATTGATTAATTCTAGGAAAGGAGAACTGGAAGCGTGAGCAGACTGAAAGAAATGTATAAAGACGAGATCGTAGATGCTATGATCAAGAAGTTCGGATATAAAAACATCATGGAAGTGCCTAAGCTTGATAAGATCGTTATCAACATGGGCGTTGGTGAAGCAAAGGACAATGCAAAGGCTTTAGAGAGCGCTGTTAAGGATATGGAAACCATTACCGGACAGAAGGCTGTATTAACCAGAGCAAAGAACTCCATTGCAAACTTTAAAATCAGAGAAGGCATGCCCATTGGATGTAAGGTTACTCTTCGTGGTGAAAAGATGTATGATTTCGCAGACCGCTTAATCAATCTTGCATTACCTCGTGTACGTGACTTTAGAGGTGTTAACCCCAACGCATTTGATGGAAGAGGTAATTATGCACTTGGTATCAAGGAGCAGATCATCTTCCCTGAAATCGAGTATGATAAGGTTGACAAGGTTAGAGGTATGGACATTATCTTCGTTACAACCGCTAAGACCGATGAAGAAGCACGTGAACTGTTAAGATTATTTAACATGCCTTTCGAAAAGTAAGGCCGTTGATCTGGAAGGAGGTAAAATAGCACATGGCTAAAACATCTATGAAGATTAAACAGCAGCGTACTCCGAAGTTCTCTACGAGAGAATATACTCGTTGTAGAATCTGTGGACGTCCCCACTCTGTTTTAAGAAAATACGGAATTTGCAGAGTATGTTTCCGTGAATTAGCATATAAGGGCCAGATTCCTGGAGTCAAAAAGGCTAGTTGGTAAAATATTAAGGAGGAAGAAAGAAAATGACAATGAGCGATCCTATTGCAGATATGCTTACAAGAATCCGTAATGCAAATACTGCAAAACATGATACAGTAGACGTTCCCTCTTCCAAGATGAAACTTGCTATTGCTGACATCTTATTGGAAGAAGGCTACATTAAGAAATACGATCTGATCGATGAAGGAAACTTCAAGACCATCCGCATCACTCTGAAGTATGGTGCAGACAGAAATGACAAGATCATCAGCGGATTAAAGAGAATCTCTAAGCCCGGTCTTCGTATTTACGCAGGCAAGGATGAGCTTCCCAGAGTACTCGGCGGCTTAGGTATTGCAATCATCTCTACAAACCAGGGTGTTGTAACCGATAAGAAAGCAAGAGAACTTCAGGTAGGCGGAGAAGTATTAGCTTACATCTGGTAAGCAATGGTAACTATGAATCAATAGTATAAATATAGGAGGTACGGGCATGTCACGTATAGGAAGAATGCCAATCGCGATTCCTGCAGGTGTAACTGTAGAAGTTGCAGAAAATAATAAAGTGACTGTAAAAGGTCCTAAGGGAACACTTGAGAGAGTGCTTCCTTCAGAGATGGAAATCAAGGTAGAAGGTGCTGAGATCACCGTTAGCAGACCCAATGATTTAAAGAAGATGAAATCTTTACATGGTCTTACCAGAACACTGATCCACAACATGGTAGTTGGTGTTACTGATGGCTTTGAGAAGAAGCTTGAAGTAAACGGAGTTGGTTACAGAGCAGCCAAGGCTGGTAAGAAGTTAACCTTATCCTTAGGATATTCCCATCCGGTAGAGATGGAAGATCCCGAAGGAATCGAGACAGTTCTTGAAGGACAGAATATCATTATTGTCAAGGGTATTGATAAAGAAAAAGTTGGCCAATACGCAGCTGAAATCAGAGACAAGAGAAGACCTGAACCTTACAAGGGCAAGGGTATTAAGTATGCTGATGAAACAATCAGACGTAAAGTTGGTAAGACTGGTAAGAAATAGATAAGGAGAGTATAAAGATGGTTAGTAAAAAGTCAAGACAAGATGTACGTGTTAAAAAACACATGAAAATACGTAACCGTTTTAGCGGTACAGCTGAAAGACCTCGTCTTTCCGTATTCAGAAGCAATAATCATATGTATGCTCAAATTATTGATGATACCGTTGGAAATACTCTGGTTTCTGCATCCACTACCGAGAAGGCAGTAAAGGCAGAGCTTGAGAAGACCAATAACGTTGATGCAGCAGCATATTTAGGAACTGTTATTGCAAAGAGAGCACTTGAAAAGGGTATTGATACCGTTGTTTTTGACAGAGGCGGCTTTATATACCAGGGTAAGATAGCAGCATTAGCTGAAGCAGCCAGAGAAGCTGGCTTGAATTTCTAGGAAGGGAGAAACGTACATGAGAAAGACAATCATCGATGTCAGCAACATGGAATTAACAGAAAAAGTTGTTACCATCAAGCGTGTAACTAAGGTTGTTAAAGGTGGACGTAACATGCGTTTTACAGCTTTAGTAGTAGTTGGAGACATGAATGGCCATGTTGGTGCAGGTCTTGGAAAGGCAACAGAAATCCCTGAAGCTATCCGTAAAGGAAAAGAAGATGCTATCAAGAATCTGGTTTCCGTTGCAACAGACGAAAATATGAGTATCACACATGATTTTATTGGTAAGTTCGGTTCTGCTTCCGTTCTGTTAAAGAAGGCTCCGGATGGTACCGGTATCATCGCAGGCGGTCCTGCACGTATCGTTTGTGAGCTTGCCGGAATCAAGAACATCCGTACCAAGTCTCTTGGTTCTAACAACAAGCAGAATGTAGTACTTGCTACAATCGCCGGTTTGAGCGAACTTAAGACACCCGAAGCAGTAGCTAAGAATCGTGGTAAATCTTTAGAAGAAGTTATGGCATAGGAGGGAATAAACGATGGCAGAACAGAAAATGTTAAAGATCACATTAGTAAAATCTCCTATCGGAGCAGTTCCTAAACACAGAGCTACTGTTGAATCTATGGGACTTAGAAAGCTGAACAAGAGCATCACACTGCCGGACAATGCGGCTACAAGAGGCCAGATTCAGCAGATCAGACATTTAATTAAAGTAGAAGAAGTATAATAGATAAGGAGGTGTCAAGAGCATGGAATTATCAAATTTAAGACCTGCAGAAGGTTCTACACATAGTGATAATTTTAGAAGAGGTCGTGGACACGGTTCAGGAAATGGTAAGACAGCTGGTAAGGGTCACAAGGGTCAGAAGGCTCGTTCCGGTGCACCCAGACCGGGCTTTGAAGGTGGACAGATGCCTTTGTACAGACGAATTCCGAAGAGAGGCTTCAAGTGCCCGAGTCATTTGGAAATCGTTAGTGTTAACTTAGGCTTACTCAATGACAGATTTGAAGATGGAGCTGTTGTAGATGTAGATGCATTAATCGCAGCCGGAATCATCAAGAATCCCAGAGATGGTGTTAAGATCCTTGGAAACGGAGAATTAACCAAGAAGCTTACCGTTAAGGCAAATGCGTTCAGTGCATCTGCTAAAGAGAAAATCGAAGCTATTGGTGGAACTGCAGAGGTGATGTAATGCTTACAACACTCAAAAACGTTTTTAAGATTAAGGAACTCAGAAACAAGATTTTATTTACACTTGGCATGTTAGTTGTGATTCGTTTCGGATCACAGCTTCCCGTGCCGGGAATTCGTATTGAAGAATTTGCAAACTGGTTTCAGCAGAAGGTTGGTGCAGCTGATTCTTCAGGGTTCCTGAGCGCGATTACGGGTGGTTCATTTGAAAATATGTCCATACTGGCATTGAACATTACCCCGTACATCACATCTTCCATTATTATGCAGCTGCTTACAATTGCAATTCCAAAGTTAGAGGAAATGCAGAAGGACGGCGAAGATGGAAGAAAGAAGATCGTTGCAATCACCCGTTATGTGACAGTCGGACTTGCTTTAATTGAATCCGCTGCCATGGCATTTGCTTTCTGGAACGGCGGAATGCTGGATTCCAAAAATGCATTGAATGCGATTACCATTATTGCAACATTGACGGCAGGTAGCGCGTTCTTAATGTGGGTTGGAGAGCAGATCACGGAACACGGAATCGGAAATGGTATTTCCATCGTATTGGTAATTAACATTATTTCCAGAATTCCGCAGGATATTTCCCAGTTGTTTAAGACTTTTGTACTTGTTGAAGGCAAGCCGATTGCTGTACGTGTTGTTGCTGCACTGGTTATTATCGCAGTAATTGTTGCAGTGGTTGTTCTGGTTATCATCCTGAACGGCGGAACACGTAAAATCCCTGTACAGTATGCAAAGAAAATACAGGGAAGAAAGACCGTAGGAGGTCAGTCCTCCTGTATCCCGTTAAAGGTAAATACCTCCGGTGTTATTCCTATTATTTTCGCATCTTCACTGATGCAGCTTCCGGTAGTGATTTGCAGCTTCTTCGGAATTCAGGGAACAGGCTTCTGGGGACATGTGCTTCGCGGATTAAGCTCCAGTAACTGGTGCAATCCCAAAGAGCCGGTTTACTCCATTGGATTGGTGGTATATATTGCATTAGTAATCTTTTTTGCTTATTTCTATACATCCATCACCTTTAATCCTTTGGAAATTGCAGATAACATGAAGAAGTCCGGTGGATTTATTCCGGGTATCCGTCCCGGTAAGCCGACGAGTGATTATCTGACAAAGATCTTAAATTACATCGTATTCATCGGTGCGATTGGTCTTACGATCGTGTGTGTCATTCCTTTCATCTTTAATGGTGTATTTGGCGCACAGGTATCCTTTGGCGGAACAAGTCTGATCATCATTGTCAGCGTTATCTTAGAGACAATGAAGCAGGTAGAATCCCAGATGCTTGTTCGTAACTACAAGGGATTTTTAAATGATTAGTAAGTAATGATAATTAGAGGTGCAAGGGAAGCGTCTGCTTCCCCTATGCCTCTATATTGCTGTTTTTTAAAATACGTTTTTGGATTTTTTTACAATGCAGAAAGGCATGGTTAATAGTATGAAGGTTATTATGTTAGGTGCACCTGGTGCAGGTAAAGGCACACAGGCCAAAATGATTGCAGAAAAATACGGCGTTCCACACATTTCTACAGGAGATATCTTCCGTGCAAATATCAAGGAAGGTACCGAGCTTGGTATGGAAGCGAAAAAATATATGGATCAGGGACAGCTTGTTCCCGATGAGTTAACCGTCAGGATTCTTCTTGACCGCGTGGCAAAGGATGACTGTAAGAACGGTTACGTTCTGGATGGCTTTCCAAGAACCATTCCCCAGGCAGAAGTTCTTGACAAAGCTTTAAGTGAGATCAATGATAAGATCGACTATGCGATTAATGTCGATGTTCCGGATGAAAATATTATCAATCGTATGGGCGGCAGACGTGCATGTCTTTCCTGCGGAGCTACTTATCATATGGTACACATTCCTCCGAAGAAGGAAGGAATCTGTGACGTATGCGGACAGCCCCTTGTACTTCGTGACGATGATAAGCCGGAAACCGTAAAGAATCGTCTGGATGTTTATCATAAGCAGACACAGCCTTTAATTGATTTTTACAATGCAAAGGGAATCTTAAAGAGCGTTGACGGAACCGTGGATATGAAAGATGTATTTGCAGCAATTGTTGCAATTTTAGGTTAAACAATGGCAGTTACGATTAAATCAGCACATGAAATTGAACTGATGCGCGAATCCTGTCGTCTGCTTTCACTCGTTTTTGACGGGATGGAGAAGATTATAAAGCCGGGAATTACTACGGCAGAGATTAATCAGCTTGGTGATCAGCTTATCCGTGAGTATGGTGGGATACCCAATTTCTTAAATTATGACGGATATCCTGCTTCGATCTGTGTTTCTGTAAACGATGAAGTGGTTCATGGAATTCCTTCGGATAAAAGGGTGTTACAGGAAGGCGATATCGTAAGCCTGGATGCCGGTCTCATATATGAAGGTTATCATTCCGATGCGGCAAGAACTTACCCGGTTGGAAACATCAGCAGGGAAGCTGCGGATCTGATCGAAGTGACCAGACAGAGCTTCTTTGAAGGGATAAAGTTTGCACGGGCAGGAAACCATCTTCACGATATCTCCAACGCAATTGATGACTATTGCAGGAAACGGGGATACGGAGTGGTCAGACAGCTTGTGGGCCACGGAATCGGTACACACCTTCACGAGGATCCATCGATTCCCAATTACCATCAGTGGAGAAGAGGAATTAAGCTTTGTCCGGGGATGACGCTTGCCATCGAGCCGATGATTAATATCGGGGGATATGAAGTGGCATGGGCAGATGATGACTGGACGGTAGTAACCATGGATGGATCATTATCTGCACATTATGAAAATACGATACTGATCACCGAAGGTGCGCCGGAAATTCTGACGCTTCCTTCCTATCATATGGAATAGGAGACCGATGCAATGCTGGGAATGTTTGCCTTTTCAAAAGCAGGCCATGATCAGGGACAGATGTATGTGGTTTTAAAAGAAGAAGGAGATTCGGTATTACTTGCAGATGGAAGACTTAAGACCATCGAATCCCCGAAAAAGAAAAATAAGAAGCATATACAGCTTGTAAAGACGGGGCTTGATGAAGACCTCGTAATTAAAATCAAAAATCAGCAACCTATTAATAATGAAGAAATCAAAGCAGCGATTAAATGCAGAAATAAGGAGGTAGCGCATGTCTAAAGCTGATGTAATCGAAATTGAAGGAACTGTTGTAGAGAAGCTTCCGAATACCATGTTCCAGGTAGAACTGGAAAATGGACACAGAGTACTTGCACACATCAGTGGCAAGTTAAGACAGAACTTTATCCGTATCCTTCCCGGGGATAGGGTAACACTGGAACTTTCTCCGTACGATTTAAGTAAGGGAAGAATTATCTGGAGAGATAAATAAGTTACAGCCCAGGCTGTACTGCGAACCGGTATCAGAATGCAGGGAAATTAGTACTTGCATTTCGATATATAAGATGCTATAATGTAAAACGGTCTTTTTTGAAAGGAGGGTTTAACATGAAGGTTAGATCATCAGTAAAACCGATTTGCGAGAAATGCAAAATCATCAAGAGAAAAGGACGTATCAGAGTTATCTGTGAGAATCCGAAGCACAAACAGAGACAGGGATAATCTGCTGCATATCATGAATTAAGATGTGAGATGTGGGAGGATTCTTGTCTATTTGTATATGAAGCGGCTGCAGTGCCGTAGTGCACTGATTTGTATATAAATTGTTCCAGGGAGCCTTAAGTAGATTACTTCTTGATTCGCAGGTTTGCGATGAGATTTGTGTCGCAGTGACCACAAAGGACCAGGTCACGTGATTTGCGTAAGATCGGAAACGTCCGATTGGGCGGTAAGCCCCAATCAATTAGTATTAATGTATGAAGTATGAAGAATTCATACAAGAAAATGGAGGAAAAGTAAATGGCTCGTATTGCAGGTGTTGACTTACCTAGAGAAAAGCGTGTGGAAATCGGCTTAACTTATGTTTATGGAATCGGAAGAGTAAGCGCTGCGAAGATTCTTGAGAAGGCACAGGTTAATCCGGATACCCGTGTAAGAGAGTTGACTGACGATGAAGTTAAGAGAATCAGCGAAGTAATCGACGCTGAGTACATGGTAGAGGGTGACTTAAGAAGAGAAGTTGCCTTAAATATCAAGAGACTTCAGGAAATTGGCTGCTACAGAGGAATCCGTCATAGAAAAGGACTTCCTGTACGTGGTCAGAAGACTAAGACAAACGCGAGAACCCGTAAAGGTCCCAAGCGTACTGTTGCTAACAAGAAGAAATAAGTTGGTAATGTAGTAGCACTGTAAATTAATTTTTAAAAAGAAAGTAGGTTAGTTTAGATGGCAGCAAAAAAAGTTACGAAAAAAGTGACAAAAAAACGTGTCAAGAAAAACGTTGAACATGGACAGGCACATATCCAGTCTTCTTTTAACAATACAATTGTTACATTGACAGACAACGAGGGTAATGCTCTTAGCTGGGCAAGTGCTGGTGGTCTTGGATTTAGAGGTTCAAAGAAATCTACTCCGTATGCAGCTCAGATGGCAGCTGAAACAGCAGCAAAGGCTGCTATTGTACACGGCTTAAAGACAGTAGACGTATTTGTTAAGGGACCTGGTTCAGGACGTGAAGCAGCAATCCGTGCATTAAATGCATGTGGAATTGATGTTACAAGCATCAGAGACGTAACACCGGTACCTCATAACGGATGTCGTCCTCCGAAGCGTCGTAGAGTGTAGTTGTGTGTGCTTTTTATTTCATCAGGGAATTACAACCCTGTGAAATAAAACGTTCCGCAGAAATCCGGTTGGACGAAGGTGAATGGTTTCACTGTAAACAATATGTAACCATTCAGAGCTATGCAAATCCTGGCAATATGTCTGTCGAGTGCCTGTATTCGTAAAGACATATAAAAGGATTTATATGGCGAAGTAACTACATGAGCAAAAGGAAGCTGTGAAACAGCGGTTTTGCGAATGAAGTTCTGAATAGTTACAGAATAATAGAAAAAGGAGAATAAAAATGGCAGTAAACAGAGTTCCTGTATTAAAGAGATGTAGAGCTCTTGGTCTTGAGCCTTCTTTCTTAGGATATGATAAGAAGTCTAACAGAACCAACGCAAGAGCTGGTAAGAAGGTAAGTGAATATGGTCTTCAGTTAAGAGAGAAGCAGAAAGCAAAATTCATCTACGGTGTATTAGAGAAGCCTTTCAGAAACTACTATAAGAAGGCTGACCGTATGCAGGGTATGACCGGTGAAAATCTTATGGTTATCCTTGAAAGCAGACTTGACAATGTTGTCTTCAGAATGGGATTCGCAAGAACCAGAAGAGAAGCAAGACAGATCGTTGATCATAAGCACGTTTTGGTAAACGGCAAGCAGGTAAACATTCCTTCTTACTTAGTTAAGGCAGGAGATGTTATTGAAATCAGAGAAAAATCCAAGTCTTTACAGAGATACAAGGACATTCTTGAAGTGACAGCCGGAAGACTCACTCCTGAATGGGTGGATGTTGATAAGGAAGCATTCAAGGGAACAGTTAAGAACCTTCCTACCAGAGAAATGATTGATGTTCCTGTAGACGAAATGCTTATTGTCGAGTTATATTCCAAATAATAATGTTTCTTGTATTGTTCGTAAAGGAGGGTATTTGCAGTGTTTGATTTTGAGAGACCAAATATTGAAGTGGCAGAAATCTCTGAAGATAAGAAGTATGGCAGATTCGTTGTTGAGCCTTTAGAGCGCGGCTACGGAATTACACTTGGTAATTCCTTAAGAAGAATTATGCTTTCTTCCTTACCGGGTGCTGCTGTAAGCCAGGTAAAGATCGAAGGTGTTTTACATGAATTCAGTTCCATCGACGGCGTCAAAGAAGATGTGACCGAAATTATCATGAACATCAAGAGTGTTGCTATTAAGAACAACAGCGATACAAACGAACCCAAGACAGCATATATTGAATATGAAGGCGAGGGTGTCGTAAAAGCTTCTGATATTCAGTGTGATCAGGACATTGAAATTCTGAATCCTGACCAGATCATTGCTACTTTAAGTGGAAAGAATACCAAGCTTTATATGGAACTTACCATTACCAAGGGCAGGGGATATGTAAGTGCAGATAAGAATAAGACCGAGGATTTACCGATTGGTGTAATCGCAGTCGATTCAATTTATACTCCCGTAGAGAGAGTAAACGTTACTGTAGAAAATACCCGTGTTGGTCAGATTACCGACTTCGACAAGCTGACACTTGATGTGTACACGAACGGAACACTGGATCCGGACGAAGCTGTCAGTCTGGCTGCAAAGGTACTGAGCGAGCATTTAAATCTTTTCATCAATCTTTCTGAGAATGCCAAGACCGCTGAGATCATGGTAGAGAAGGAAGAGGATGAGAAGGAAAAGGTTTTAGAAATGAGCATTGACGAACTTGAGCTATCTGTTCGTTCTTACAACTGCTTAAAGAGAGCTGGTATCAATACAGTAGAAGAATTAACCAACAAGACCTCTGATGACATGATGAAGGTTCGTAACCTTGGTCGTAAGTCCTTAGAAGAGGTTCTGGCTAAGCTGAACGAACTGGGCTTACAGTTAAATCCCAGCGAGGAAGCTTAAGCAATATAATTAGCAGCTTGTGAAGCATGATCCGGTAAATCCAAAGAGTGCGGATGGTGTTCTCATAAAATGGAGTGTATTCATCCGGTAAGTAAGTCCAAAGAGCGTGGCCGGATGAACCATGAAGGGTATATCCCATTGAGAAAGGAGCCGAAAATGGCAAAATACAGAAAATTAGGTAAGACCTCAGATCAGAGAAAGGCATTACTGAGAAATCAGGTAACTGCACTTCTTTACAATGGAAAGATTGTTACAACTCAGGCTAGAGCCAAGGAAGTTCAGAAGATTGCAGAAGGACTCATTGCACTTGGTGTAAAAGAGAAAGACAATTTTGAAATGGTTAAGGTTTCCGCAAAGGTTCCGGTTAAGGACAAAGACGGCAAGAGAGTAAAGGAAGTTGTTGATGGTAAGAAGGTTACCAAGTTCGAAACCGTTGAAAAGGAAATCAAGAAGGATCTTCCTTCCAGATTGCATGCAAGACATCAGATGATTAAGGTTTTATATCCTGTAACTGAAGTTCCTGCAACAAACGCTGGTAAGAAGAGAGGAACTAAGGAAGTTGACCTTGTAGCAAAGCTTTTTGATGAGTACGGCGTTAAGTATGCAAACCGTAACGGTGGTTACACCAGAATCATCAAGATCGGACCCCGTAAGGGTGACGCTGCAATGGAAGTTGTACTTGAGTTAGTATAATTTCATACGAAGCCAAAGAATGAAGCGCTATGAAGACAGAAATGTTTTTATGGCGCTTTTTTGTAACAGCTCAGCCATGCAGAAATGATTGTATAAGATGACCGTGGGAGCTTGCTCACTAAGGGCAGCTTATACAATCATTTCTATAGGGCGGATGCCCGACATGAAATAAGCTGCCGGAAAACACGTATATTTGTTAGCCAATATGTACAATCCGGCAGCTTATGAATGCGCAGGGCTGAACTGTAATCTTTTTGGCATATGGCGCATATTGTCCATGTACAATATGGAGAGGTATGTTATAATGGATTATAGACAAATAATACAGAAGGGCTGTGAAAACTATGAAAATGCAAAGCAAATTACTGGCAATGTCATTATTTCCATTAATTGTTCTTGGGTTAATAACCATTATTTTTGGAAATGCCAGAATCAGGGAAGTCGTTACCGATAACATTGAGAATGGCCTTCGTGGTGCAGCAGTAGCTGTCCGGGATACCATTGATTATGCGGATGAAGGTGAGCTTCATGTGGAAGATGGCATTCTATACAAGGGTGAATTTGATGTTACCAATGCAACAGAGATCGCTGACCATGTAAAGTCTGCGACAGGCATGGATATTACCGTGTTTTATGGTGATATGGGATATATGTCTTCTGTTGTCAATGAGCAGGGAGAACGTATTATTGGGACAACTGCACAGGAAGTGGTCATTGATAAGGTGCTCAAAGGAAATCAGGAGTACTTTTCAGATGATGTTAACGTGAACGGAGTTCCCTATTTTGGGTATTATATTCCGGTTACAGAAGACGGTCAGGTAGTGGGTATGGTCTTTTCCGGAATGTCACAGACAGAAGCCAAGACTGAGATCAACAGGATTATCAGCCTGATTGCAGGAATTATGCTTTTGTTTATGTTACTGTTTACCGGTACAACTATTGTAGTAGTTAAAAATATGTCGAAAGGCCTGATTCGTGGAACCGGTGCGCTTGAGCAGGTGGCTGCAGGTAAACTTAATGTGGAACTGGACAGCAGGTTTGAAAATCGTAAGGACGAAATCGGTCAGATCAGCCGTGCTGTTCAGAAGCTGAAACAGGAGTTGACTACTGCCATTAGCGAAATTATGGGTAATAGTAAGGAATTGCATAAAAGCAGTGAGCTTTTAGAGGAAAAAACCAATGCCAGCATGGAGCATATCAATCAGATCGAACGTGCTGTAGATGAAATCGCACAGGGTGCAGGAAGTCAGGCACAGGAGACCCAGAATGCAACCGAAAATGTCATTGCCATGGGTAACATGATTGAGGATACCTCCAAGGAGATCACCACATTAAATGAAAACGCAAAGCAGATTAAGACCTTAGGTCAGGATGCGGTAACCACAATTGAAGACCTTCAGAAGATCAATCACAGGACGAAGGAATCCATTGATGTTATTTATGATCAGACCAATACGACGAACACATCTGCACAGCGAATTAAGGAAGCTACAGCACTCATTACGGAGATTGCCGAGGAAACGAACCTTCTGTCCTTAAATGCTTCTATAGAGGCTGCCAGAGCCGGAGAACAGGGCAGAGGCTTTGCAGTTGTAGCCGGACAGATCCAGAAGCTTGCTGAACAGTCCAATGAGTCCGCAAGACAGATTGAAGAGATTATTAATTCTCTTCTGGAGGATTCCGGTAAAGCCGTAGAGACCATGGAATCCGTTAAAGAGATTATGGATGAGCAGAATGTCAATGTGCAGAAGACCAACGATCAGGTTCGTCAGGTGATCAGTCAGGTGGATGAATCCATTGCTGCAATTGACAGAATTGCACAGCAGAGCGGCAAGCTGAACGAAGCAAGACTCGTAATTACCGATACCGTTCAGAATCTGACCGCAGTAGCAGAAGAAAATGCAGCCGGAACACAGGAATCTGCAGCATCAGTTGCACAGATCGGTGAACTCATCCGGGATATTGCACAGATCGCTGGAGAACAGAAGGGGATCGCAGATAAATTAAAAGAGAACATGAGTATATTTGAATTATAAGGGCAGATAGGGGAAACCCCATTAATATGGAAAAGAATGAATTCCATTCCATCGGACATCACTATAAATCAGGGTGTCTTCTGAAAGTGCTGGTAATCCTTGCAGGAGTTCCAGTCACCACCCCAGGTAAAGCCGTGCTCCTTAAATAGCCGGTAGCACAGATCCTGTTCGTCAATTTTATAAGCAAAATCTTTAGAACGGTCAGCATAGATCTCACTTCCTTTAGGTGAGATGTAATCCTGACCGTTTCCTGTCTTATCAAATACCACATAAGGGTTATAGAATGGATTAACATCAATAGCACAGCCCAGGGCGTGTTTGGAGAGACTGGCAGTGCCGTCTACAACACGATAGTTAAAGCAGGAGGTATTATTGGCCTCCATAGAGGCCGTATCATCCCCATTATAAACGTCAATCAGACGGATGCTCTGAATCGGATACTGATTGCGGTACAGTTCATAAAAGATTTCCTTCAGATCCTCTGCAATAGATACATTACAGATTAATTCACCCTCCTGAACATTTCCGCCAAAGTCATAATAAAGAACCCGAAGGTAACGCAGATCATCGTAACTGATCTGCAGGGTAGCAGGATCAGAGACCATGTTTACGGCAGGGATTGCAAGGGAGTCTGCTTCCTCTTCCGTAATCGGATAGGAGATTCCGGTAATTCTTGCCTTGACCTCATCGGTCAACTCTTCATAGTAGAAGGAATCGACAGCAGCGACAGAAGGTGTGGAATTAGCAGTATTTTCTGGATTCTCAGATGGTGACACATCTGTCATATTGCTGTCTGACTTTTCAGTATTTGTCTTCTTAACATTGGTATCTTTTGCATTGGAGATACTTTCGTTCGTTGTTTTATTTCCGTCAGCTTTTTCAGTAGAAGTGAAATCTGCAGCATCAGAGTTCTGATCAAGGGCAGATGCTTCCGGTGAAGCGTAGGCAAGCTCGGGATTTTCGTTTGCATAATCTAAAAGCGTTTCGTCCGGAATGGTATACTTCACAATTACAGTACACAAAATAATAATACAGGCAATCATGCCGATGCTTTTGATAATTTTCTTTAAATCCATGTTCGTTCTCCAGATGTTAAATATTAGTAATTATTCAGAACTCTATTCGTAAAACCGCTGTTACACAGAGTAGTTTACTCGTGTGGTTACTTCACCATATATAATGCCATTCTGTATGAATGCAGGCGTAAACTCAAAAATGATCCACTGGATCATTTCCTCATGTGTATGGTAACAGAAGGCAATTTTGCATGGTTCTGAATAGTTACAGTGTACTGCATAATAGTAAACCGTGCAAGGAAGAACGGTTATAATCTGTGTATTCCGGTTGTGTATTCCTGCCCTGGGATTTTCTGCTTTGTATTTTCATCTGTGCACCGTATAAAAGCGTTGCAAATGAAAACAGAATCCTGTAAAATACAGGTCATGAGCATTGTAGAGACAAAAAAACTTAAATTTGAATATATCCGCCGTGATGACGAGGGTAATGTCGAGGGTATCACGACAGCCATTGACGATGTTTCTTTGGAGATTAAGCAGGGCGATTTTATTGCCATTTTAGGACATAACGGTTCCGGAAAATCTACACTGGCGAAGCATATCAATGCGATCCTGTATCCAACAGAAGGAACCGTGTGGGTCGATGGCATGAATACTACAGATGAAGCACATCTGTGGGACATTCGTCAGGAGGCGGGAATGGTATTTCAGAATCCGGATAACCAGATCATCGGACAGGTGGTGGAAGAGGATGTTGGCTTTGGACCGGAGAATCTGGGAGTACCGACAGAGGAGATCTGGCAGCGGGTGGAAGAGAGCCTTAAGGCTGTTGGCATGTATGAGTTCCGTAAGTATTCCCCGAATAAGCTTTCCGGGGGACAGAAGCAGCGTGTTTCCATAGCCGGAGTGATTGCCATGCATCCAAAGTGTATCATCCTGGATGAACCGACCGCCATGCTTGACCCGAATGGCCGCAAGGAAGTAATCCGTGCCGTGCGTGCCCTGAATGATGTCGAGGAGATTACGGTAATTCTGATTACCCATTATATGGAAGAAATTATTCATGCGGATCGGGCCATTGTCATGGATGAAGGAAAGATTGCCATGGAGGGGACACCGAGGGAGATTTTCAGTCAGGTGGAGAAGCTCAAGAGCTTACGGCTGGATGTCCCGCAGGTTACCTTGCTTGCCCATGAATTAAAGCAGAACGGTGTTCCGCTTCCTGATGGAATTTTAACGACGGAAGAACTGGTTACTGCACTTGGTTATTGACAGATAGTAATGCATTGCATTGTAATTATGAAGATACTGAATAATTACCGTTTTTGTAATATCGGTTTCACAGCAGAAGGAAGCACTGGATGAACCGGATAAAGAAGTCACAGGAGAGGAATACGGAATGTCCATTATTTTAGATCATGTCAGTCACACATATGAAGAAGGAACCGCAATGGAATTCCATGCTCTGAAGGACATTAACCTGGTAATCCCGGATGGGCAGTTCATCGGACTCATCGGACATACCGGTTCGGGAAAGTCTACGCTGATCCAGCATCTGAACGGACTTTTGAAGCCGACAGGCGGTCATGTGTATTATAATGGCGCAGACATCCATGATGCGGATTATAACCGTAAGGAGCTGCGAAGCAGGGTCGGACTGGTGTTCCAGTATCCGGAGCATCAGCTGTTTGAAATGGATGTGTTTACGGACGTCTGCTTTGGACCGAAGAACCTGGGGCTTGATAAAAAGGAAGTAGAACTGCGCGCTTATCAGGCGTTAAAGCAGGTCGGACTGGAGGATGAGTATTTTTACCAGTCACCGTTTGACTTATCCGGAGGACAAAAGCGACGTGTTGCGATAGCCGGAGTGCTTGCCATGAAGCCGGATGTTTTGATCCTGGACGAGCCCACGGCAGGACTGGATCCGAAGGGACGCGATGAGATTCTTGATCAGGTCGCTGCATTCCGCAAGGAAACGGGGATGACGGTCATTCTGGTTTCCCACAGTATGGAGGATGTGGCGAAATATGTAGACCGTATTATCGTGATGAACAAAGGGGAAGTCCTGATGGACCAGATCCCGAAGGAAGTGTTTAAGCGATATAAGGAGCTTGAGGAGGTAGGACTTGCGGCACCGCAGGTAACCTACATCATGCATGCCTTAAAGGATAAGGGAATGCCGGTTTCGGCAGATGCAACAACGATTGAAGAAGCAAGGCTTGAAATTTTACATGCATTGTATAGATAGAAGGATATAGAGATGCTGAAGGATATTACATTGGGACAATATTACCAGACCGATTCGGTCATCCATCGTCTTGACCCCAGAGTCAAGCTGGTGGCGACACTGGCATTTATTGTTTCCCTTTTTATTGTAAATAGTTTCTGGGGATATCTGATCGCTGCTGCTTTTCTGGTTGTGATGATCCGTTTATCCCACGTACCGTTTAAATTCATGGTACGTGGCATGAAGGCCATTGTATTCCTGCTTGTGGTTGCCGGAGTATTCAACCTGTTTCTGACACCGGGAGAGGTGGTGGTATCTTTCTGGAAGCTGAAGATCACGAAGGAGGGTATTAAGCTGGCACTTCTGATGGCAGCCCGGCTCTGCTTCCTGATTATCGGATCTTCCATTATGACATTGACTACTACTCCGAATCAGTTGACGGATGCAATGGAAAAGCTGCTGGGACCGTTAAAGAAAATTCATGTACCGGTTCATGAGATTGCTATGATGATGTCGATTGCATTGCGGTTTATTCCTATTTTATTGGAAGAAACGGATAAGATTATGAAAGCCCAGATCGCCAGAGGAGCCGATTTTGAAAGCGGTAACCTTATCACCAGGGCGAAAAACCTGGTACCGCTGTTGGTACCGTTGTTTATTTCCGCATTCCGTCGTGCCAACGATCTTGCAATGGCGATGGAAGCACGCTGTTACCGCGGTGGCGAGGGCAGAACGAAGATGAAGCCGCTTCAATATAAAAAGCGGGATTACCTGGCCTATGGAATGCTGGTTTTGTATCTGATCTTAATAGTTGCTGAAAAGCTTGTTTTAGAGTGATTTCAGCTCTGTTATAAATTTTATAATCAGATGGAAGTCCCAATATAGGAAGTAAGAATATGAAACGAATTATGCTGACCGTTGCGTATGATGGAACGAATTACTGTGGCTGGCAGATCCAGCCGTCCGGAGAAACGATAGAAGGAGTCTTAAACCGGGAGCTGAGTCGCCTTTTGCAGGAAGAGATAAGGGTAATTGGTGCAAGCCGCACGGATTCCGGCGTTCATGCGAAAGGGGCAGTCGCGGTTTTTGACACCGATACCAGAATCCCGCCGGAAAAGATTTCCTATGCGGTTAACAAAAGCCTTCCGGAGGATATCCGGGTGGTGGGATCGCGAGAGGTTTCACGGGAGTTTCACCCGCGAAAAACAAACTGCCGTAAGACTTATGAATACCGGATCCGGCACGATGCTTTTCCCATGCCGACGGAACGGCTGTATACGCACTGGGTGCATACCGCATTGGATGTGGACAAGATGCGGGAAGCAGCGGCGTATCTTGTCGGAGAACATGATTTTAAATCGTTCTGCAGCATCCATACGCAGGCGGAGACGACCATCCGCACTATTTATCAGCTTGAAGTGGAAGAGGCGGGCGCAGAAATCAGGATCCGTGTATGCGGAAACGGCTTCTTATATAATATGGTGCGCATCATCGCAGGAACCCTGATCGAAGCCGGGCAGGGCAAATATCCACCGGAGCAGGTGAAAGAGATGCTGAATGGGAAAGAACGGCAGAAAAGCGGTCCGACTGCACCGGCAAAGGGACTATGCCTTTTGGGCTACGAATGGGATTCGGCCGTCGAAGAAAAATAAATGCAGGTAACAGATGCCACAAATAAAAAGACACAAGTAAAAAAGTGGTGAAAAAGTCAGTAAAACAATCAAATTTCCGGTGTCAGTAAAACAATCAGTAAAACAATGGTAAATTTCCGGTTGACACACAAGGAAGCGTGTAATATAATATTTCAATGTGGCGAAGTTTGTTAGGTGGCCCGGACATCCGCTTAAGGAACTCGTCAATACAGGTTATCGAACTTTATATGGAGGAAATCAGAATGAAGACATTTATGGCTAGCCCTGCTACCATCGACAGAAAATGGTATGTAGTTGATGCTACTGATATGACATTAGGACGTTTAGCTTCTGAAGTAGCTAAGGTTTTAAGAGGTAAGAACAAAGCAATTTTTACTCCTCATATTGATACTGGTGATTATGTAATCGTAATCAATGCTGAGAAGGTTAAAGTTACAGGAAAGAAATTAGATCAGAAGGTTTACTATCGTCATTCCGAGTATGTTGGCGGCATGAAGGAAACCACATTACGTGAAATGCTCGCTAAGAAGCCTGAGAAGGTAGTAGAACTCGCTGTTAAAGGCATGCTTCCTAAGGGACCTTTAGGAAACCAGATGTATACCAAGCTTTATGTATATGCTGGACCTGAGCACAAGCATGCAGCTCAGAAGCCTGAAGTATTAACATTTTAAAGGGACTGAAAGGAGATAAGTAAAATGGCTAAAGCAGCTAAATCCGCTAAGTTTTACGGAACAGGTAGAAGAAAGAAATCCATCGCCAGAGTATATTTAGTACCTGGTAAGGGAGATATTACAATTAATAAGAGATCCATCGATGAGTATTTTGGACTTGAAACACTTAAGGTTATCGTTCGTCAGCCTCTTACAGCTACAGAAACCGCTGACAAGTATGACGTAATCGTTAATGTTAAGGGCGGTGGATACACAGGACAGGCCGGTGCCATCAGACATGGTATTGCAAGAGCACTGCTTCAGGTAGATAACGAATTCAGACCTACTCTTAAGAAGGCTGGTTACTTAACAAGAGATCCTCGTATGAAGGAAAGAAAGAAGTACGGCCTCAAAGCCGCTCGTCGCGCTCCGCAGTTCAGCAAGCGATAATCTACAGCTTAATAATGCTAAAAAAGCCCGGAAATACGCCATTTTCCGGGCTTTTTCTATGCCTGAAATCGCCTGATTCCGATGGTGAAATTTGAGGAAATATGACTTCAAATTAACCCATTTTGATGGGTTTACCATGGGTTTACGGCCTATTTTTGAGCCTAATGGGTGGGAAAATGGGTTTACAGAAGGCCATTTTGGAGGGGAAATTAGCCCCATATCCTTGACAGATTTTCGGCAAAAATCCGGCTGAAACGGAATGAAAAACAGTGTCAGGTTCGTTTGGCGAGTTCTGACGAATTCTGCAAAAATTTAATATCAGGTATCCTGTTACATAGAGCCTTGGCTCATTCTTTGAAAACGAGAATGGGTCGAGGCTCTATTTTTTTCGCCCGAAATCCGGCGAGACAAATTTGAGCAGGAGGTAACAGGTATGACGGATTTCAATCAGAAGACCCATGACACCGATGTGGGCAGTCATGGCGGACAGTCAAGGCAGATGATGGAGGTGTTTGAGAACCAGGAGTTTGGTTCGATCCGCGTGTTGCAAGAGGCGGGCAAGACCTTCTTCTGTGCAAGCGATGTGGCGAAAGCGTTGGGGTATGTGAATCCCTACGCCGCAGTGAAACGCCATTGCAGAGGCCCCCTAACGAAACGCGAGGGGGTCGTTCAGAAGGTGAATCAGTATGGAGATGCTGGAGAGCAGGTCGTTGAAATCTCCTTTATCACAGAAGGCGATGTTTACCGGCTGATCGTTCACAGCAAGCTGCCATCGGCAGAACGATTTGAACACTGGGTGTTTGATGAAGTTCTTCCTTCCATTCGCAAGCATGGTGTGTATATGAGCGATTCCATTTTGGATCAGGTGATTCAGCATCCGGAGGTCATCTACACACTGGCACAGGAGCTTGTAGCCGAGAGAGAGCAGCTTGAGGGTATCCGCAAACAGCTGGATGCGGCACAGCCCAAGGCAGACTACTTCGACACCTTTGTAAATTCGGAAGATTGCACCTGCATCCGGAATTTCTGTAAGGAAATCGGAATCCCAGAGAAGACGGCAGTAGCTCTCTTACTGGATCACCGCTATCTGTACCGCAGTCCAAGCGGCTGGCTGATGCCTTTTGCAGACAAATCTGCAAGGGGCTATTTTATTGTCCGGGATTGCTACGGCAGAAGCGGAAAACTGGTGCAGCAGACGAGAGTGACCTGCAAGGGAAAGAATCATCTCTTCAAGTTGTTTAAGAAATGGGGT